>Ga0335072_10000986_pt1 | contig 48991 bp, 39 predicted proteins | sample Lox_Sample_21_FD_206725 | JGI IMG/M metagenome (GOLD analysis project Ga0335072, IMG submission 206725) | Soil microbial communities from Loxahatchee National Wildlife Refuge, Florida, United States - Lox_Sample_2.1 | ecosystem: Environmental > Terrestrial > Soil > Wetlands | place: USA...
CCGTTGTTGCCGCTAAAGTTCGAAAGGTTATTCCCGATCCCTTCCAAGGAAGATAATTTATGGCGAAAATTTCGAGGTGCTTGTGGTTTGCGGTAGTGTTATCGAGTGTTTTGCTGACGTGGGGATGCAACGACGCGAAGGATCCCGCCCGTGCTTCCAGCAGCTATCAAGTGGTGACGGTTTCGGACCTGCACTTTAATCCGTTCTACGACCCGACTCTATATTCGTCGCTGGTGACCGCCGACCCTAGCGAGTGGGCCGGAATCTTTCAGAATTCAAAGGTGAAATCTCCGACGGGAGCAGGAACGGATACAAACTATCCTTTGCTGGTGCTCACCCTGGCGGATATGAAGCGACACATGGGAGCGAGTCCAGTGGTCCTGTTTACGGGCGATATGCTTGGGCACTACATGCCAGAGTATTTTTACTGCGGGTACTTTCAGAAGCCAGTCACAACGCCGGTACCCACCTGTTCCTCTACCGACCCAACGGCCGTTGCGGCGATGCAGCAGTTCATGAACAAAACTTTTACGTTTGTAGCCGGCCAGATCCGTCAGTACTTAGGCAGCGCGCCAGTGATCTACGTTCCGGGGAACATCGATACCTACCAAGTTGCGGGAATAGGACCGGACACTACCTTCCTGACAAACAACAGCAGCCCCGTGTACAACCAGCTTTTGAACAGCAGCACGGACCAGCAAACGTTTGTGAGCACTTTCACGAGCGGCGGATATTATTCGGCGGAACTGCTAGGATCGCGGTTGCTGGTGATCGGGTTGAACAGCAATTCATTTGTGGCCGGCTCGCCGACCAGCATCGAAGCGGACCCGGAGCTCGGATGGCTGAATTCGCAATTAGCTTCGGCAGAGGCCGCCGGGCAGAAGGTGTGGATCTTGATGCATGTCCCACCGGGCGCAAATTCCCAGGGTATGGGCAAGGACACGCCCGGACAACTCGACGACAACAACGTCTCCATGAATTGGCGCGCCGATGTTCAGTCCACATTCCTGCAGACGCTGGCAAACCACTCGAGTGTAGTTACGTTAATGCTTGCCGGACATACACACATGGATGAATACCGTATCCTGCCGTCGGGCAATGTTCTGGAGCAGTTGCCTGGCATCAGTCCGTGCTTTGGGAACAACCCTGCTTATAAAGTTTTGACGATTAAGCAGGATACGTTGGTGCCTACGGATTACGAGTCGTTCGAATACGACCCCACGGAATCGCCGGTCCAATTCGAGAGCCTCTACCAGTTTTCGAACGCCTATGGCGGGCAGGGGTTCGTCACGCTTAACTATTCATTGCAACAGCTATATCCGCAGTTGTTGACCAACGAAACTCAGCGTAACTCTTATGCTTATTACTATGCTTCTGGCAGTAAGTTGAATCCAATCACCTCCACGAATTGGCCGATTTTTTCTTGCACCATCAGCAACGTAAACGGGCCAGATTATATCGACTGTGTAAACACCTACTGAGGCGCCAGCCAAAGAGCACATCGCTCTTGGGAAGAAGTCCTGCATTCGCATGAAGGCGCGTCTGATAGGGACAAACGGTTACGGATGCCGCGTAATTCTGCGAGTCCGTAGAGACAAAGACACCGATCTGCTCCACTCGCTCATCTACTCGGGACGTCTCGAGGCGTATAAGGCATCACTCTTTTAGAAGCATCGACTTGTTGCCGGAGTTAAAAGCGGTCTTTCCCCGTGACTCTCAGGAGGCCCGAGCTGTTCGATCGTCGTTGAATTGGTCGAAGGAGAGTTTCAGGGGGGAAGCTGGAGCCGTCAAGACATTGGGAGCGGTCCGAAAGCGCTGGAAAAATTGAAGACAATTGCAAACAACCCAAGTATGCCTTACGACCGGAGGATAAGAGCTCAGAGACTACTACCGTTTCGATCTAATAACGCCGAACGTTGCTGTATTTGAAGAAATTGTGTTGCTGCTCTCGCACAGAATCCGAACGAGGTTGCGACGATCGACTTACGCTATCAGTCAACGCCGCGATTTGCTCGCGCAATTGCTTGTTTTCAGCTTCGAGTCGCACGATTCGTTGCTTCAAGACGACCACTTCTTCGCGGTCGCCGGCACCACTCACGGAGTCACCCGGCTCCTGCTTCCTCCGCGCTGCGGAACTTCGTTTCACAACTTTAGCCTCTTGCCGCTCTGTTTTTTCCATTGCTGCCCCTCTCTCATGAACAAAACTGAATTTCTTTGCCTTCCCTAACGAGCTGACCATGCGGGTCTTTCGATTACCACTCGTGTTGCGTCGCATCGGGGTAATTTAACACAAGCACGCAAGGGCGAATTCCGCAAATCACAGTTCTTGTCTACCGTCCCGACGTAATGCTGCGCCTGGTCCGCCCGCTTCTTCCGTCAAGAGTTTCCACTTCGTTCCAATGCACACCACACCCTGGCGGTGAAACACGATTCTCTGGATTACGCGGCGCATCTACGAAGCATCGGCACATGAAAAAGCGTTTGATCCTGCGGTGATGGCGGCGATGAAGAAGTTAGAGTCCTCGATCGACTTGGTGAACCGGAGTGCACCAAAAGTGCACCAAATTTAGTAGGGCAGTGTGGTAAACTTTTGAAAGTAAACGCCGGAGAGGTGGCCGAGAGGCTGAAGGCGGCGGTTTGCTAAACCGTTGTACGAGCTAAAACTTGTACCGGGGGTTCGAATCCCCCCCTCTCCGCCAGATGCTCGTAATTCCTCAGGACATTTTGGTTGCTGCGCGCCTGGGTTTGTTCGGCGTTACCGCCAAGTGGTCTCACCGGTACCGGACAAAGCGCGGTCCAAATAGGTCGCCGCGCTAATCAGTGCGAGATGAGTGAAGGCTTGAGGGAAGTTGCCGAGATGGCGCCCATTGGAGCCTAATTCTTCCGAATAAAGGCCAAGATGGTTGGCGTAGCCTAACAGCTTCTCGAATAACAGTTGTGCCTTTTCCAATTGTCCCGCGCGAGCCAAACACTCGACATACCAAAACGAGCACGGGGTAAAGCTGCCTTCGCCGCCGGGAAGGCCGTCTACGTGTGTGCGTTCCACCTCGTAGCGACGGACCAAGGTGTCCTCGACCAATCGTGTTTCGATCGCGCGCAAGGTCGACAGCCACATAGGATCTACGGGGCTGATGAAGCGCATCAATGGCATCAATAGCGCGGAGGCATCCAGGTCTTCTGTACCCTTCGTTTGGACAAAGGACTGCAGCCGCTCGTTCCAAAAGTTCGTGAACACATCATTCCGGATGTCATCTCGTATGTGTTGCCAAAGATCCAGAGGCCCCGGGAGCGAACGTTTCTGGGCAAGACGTAGGCCGCGGTCGAAAGCCACCCAGCACATCACGCGCGAGTGCAGAAACTCTCTCGGGCCGCCGCGGACTTCCCATATCCCCTCGTCTGGCCGCCTCCAGTTTTTCCCCAACCATTCCAGAATGCGCTGAACGTCTTGCCAGCCCTCATAGGAGATCGGATCGCCATATTTGTTTGCCAAATAAACGGAATCCATCATTTCGCCGTAAATGTCCAACTGCAGCTGCTGGTAAGCCGCGTTTCCAATGCGGACAGGTCTTGAATTCTCATAGCCGGAGAGATGATCGAGCGTGAGTTCATCAAGCTTCTGCCTGCCATCGATCCCATACATCACTTGCAAAGGTCCTCTTTCCGCGTCGTCACTAAGCCGCCCTTTTAGCCAGTTAATGAAGGCCTCAACTTCCTCGACAAAACCAAGCCGGATTAGCGCGTAGAGGGTAAAAGTGGCATCGCGCAGCCAGGTGAAGCGATAGTCCCAGTTACGCACTCCTCCGATATTCTCTGGAAGGGAAAAGGTTGGGGCGGCAATCAACGAACCGTGGCGACGGCTGATCAGTAGCTTCAGCATCAAAGCCGAACGCTGGACCATCTCGCGCCACCGCCCTTTATATTTCGACTTAGCGATCCACTTCTTCCAGAAACGAACAGTGTGTCGAAATCGGTGACCCAAGAGGGACATTTCTGGTGGTTGTCCTTGTGGCCGCACCGCGCCAAAGACAAACGTAGCGGTGGCACCGGCTTGGAGAGTAAATTCCGCGAGTACATCCTGAGAGTCCTGCTTCACAGCCACGGTGGAGTACAAAGCCATGGGTTGGCAACTGCTGTCAGCGGGGATAAACACAATGCAACCATCGGAAGGTTCTGTGCGGTGGATGGAAGTGGCATAGTTAAATCGGGGTTGACACCGCATTTGGAAATTCACGTTACCTCGAATTACAGATACAGTGCGGACGATCTCATTCGGTTGCTCCCCGTCTTTCTCAATGGGCATGTAGTCCATCAGCTCAGCCACGCCCTCTTCGGCAAGAAAACGGGTGAGCAGAATGTTCGTGTCAGGCAGATAGAGCTGGCGTATCCGCATGTTCGTGAGCTGCGGTTCAATCTGAAAACGGCCTCCTTGTTTGTCATCCAGCACCGCCGCAAAAACAGTAGGGGAATCGAAATCCGGATAGCAGAGAAAATCAATGGAGCCATCCATGCCAACCAGCGCAATGGACTGCATGTTGCCGATCACCCCGTAGTTCTCAATCGGTTGAAAGCTCATATTGGCCAGGTCCACTGGCTGCGCTAGTATCTCCGATGCCAGACTGCAGGCGATAGTTTCGAAAAAGAAATCGAATCGGCCCGTACGTCCAAATCACCGGCGCGCTAACGCTTCGCCTCAAGTTTTTACCGGACCTGTTTGCAGTCTTAACCTTAAGAACCAACGTAGAGTTGAAAAGGCGCCCAATAAAAGGGTTTGCTAAACACCGTAGTATGGTTGGATTTCAATATGCCGAGTTTCGCGTTTCGAAGAGCCGTCGCCGGGTCCTCTCCGTGGCCTAGCTCGGTATAGAAGGAGTCCATCAGGTCTGTTGTCGAAGAGGCGTCACTGACTTCCCACAGCGAAGCCACCACATTGTGTGCTCCTGCTCGCAGAAAAGCCCACGAAAGGCCCACAAGGCCTTCCCCGGCATACGCGCGTGTGCCTGCTCCATTGCAAGCGGAAATGGTGACGAGTTGCGCGTTCAACGGATGGGCCAAGATGTCGCGGGCGTACAACTTATAAGAATCTCCTTCCCTACTCAGGATAACGGCCGACTCCAGAGGCCGCGTTTTACTGGCGATTCCGTGAGTCACGAAATGCAAATAGTTGAAACGCCCAGGATCGCTACGAAGATACGCCGACGCGGTGGCATGGCTTCCTTCAAGCACCTCGCACTGATGAGAAGAAAAATGGGCAGCCACACGGCGCATTTCGATGGGCGCTTGCACTAAAGGCGGGAAGTCTGGGTTCGCCTGTTGAGTATTCCCTATCAGGAGGAGGCTCTTTTCGGCTTTTTCGAACGTTGTTCCCCTTCGGTTTTGAAATGACAAAAGAGCGAGCGAACCCGCCTCGCAGACAGTCACATCCTCAAGCCAATAATGAGGTGCAGGCTGAGGAACGATCAGAGTCTCAAAGTTCAAGCCATACAAGCCCTCTCCTGGCAGTAGAATGACGCGGCTGTTTTTTCCGACGAACTTGTCCGCGGGCGCGACCAGCTCCGCGTAAAGCTCCTGCCCTTCTTTGCTGCCTGACTCCAAGGGATCCTTTCCGCTCGTCACTTCTTCCCGATAAGCCTTCACAAGCGGTTCAATTTGATCCCTCTTTGGCAAAGGAATGCAGGCGATTCGGGATGGCGTGATGATCCACAGATATGATTGATTCTGTCCGAGCCAGTAAAGCAGAAGAGTGCTGCGAAGTGTCCGTGCGATTTCGCGCGGCGCCCACCGTAGTGCGGGAGTCGGTTGCCCCGCCGCAAGTCCTTCCGCTAAAGTCTGGGAGCGTGTGTGATCTGCGACGCGAAGTGCGTCTTCAAACCTTCCCCGCCTAACGAGAAAGTTGACGTAGTCGTCGTAGAAGTCGATGACATTGGAGAGGAATGTAAGCCGCAATTCATCCTCACTGATGGAGTGTCGCGCAGTTTCAAATGTGTCGATCGCTCGGCGGTATTCGCTTTCCGCCTTAGTTGAATCACCTTGCTGATCGAACGCCTTCGCGAGAGAAATGTCAGCTTCCCAACGGATGGCCGAACCGGCCGATGCGTCGCGCAGCACTTTGAGCAAATCATGTTTAGCGGCCTCGTACTGTCCTCGCGCCAATTCGATTCTGGCCGTAATCAAGTCTGACAAGATCCCTTCGTATTTGTCGCTGGCCGTGCGTGCAATCTCGACGGCTTCCTTGTTGTACGCGACCGCCTGGTCAAGGTTCTGCCGAGCTATTTCGACGTACGAAAGATTATTCAAACACTGGGCTATTACCGGCTTCTCGGATAGTTCGCGGGCGAACCCCAATGCGACTTGCGTATCTTTCTCGGAACCGTCATAGTCGCGCAGAAAGTACTCGACGCGGGCAATGTTGATGCGCCAATACGCTCGTGCACCGAGTAGCCCTGCTTTCGTCGAGGCCTCTTCCGCTTGACGAAGCAATGCAAGGGCGTTCTCGTAGTTTCCCAACTGCATGTAACTCCATCCCATGTTGCCGAGGATGATGGCTGTCGAGTTTTCCGCACCGACCAGCTGAGAGAGCCGCAAAGCGCCCTGATTCCAGTCAATGGACTCGTCATAGTGTTCTTGTTTCGTGGCGACGAGCCCGAGACTCCCAAGCGCGGCAGCCTGGAGGAAGTCATCCTTTTGTTCACGCGAAATCTGCAGAGCGGCGTGGTAAGCAGCGGCCGCCGCCGGCAAGTCCCCACTCAAAAAGGCGAGGGTGCCGTAGCGCAGGTACACTTCCCCTAGGAGAGTTGGGTGTTTGCTTCGGGCCAAAGCTTCAGCAGTTGCAAGATGATCCTTTGCTACCGGAAACTGTCCAAGGAAGGCGTTGGCCATCCCCTGAGTCATGTCACGCCAAACGGCAATATCGCTTGAGGCTAAGGTGGGCGGAAGTGTTCCCTCCAGTAGCTTCAACGATGCTTCGTTGCGCCTCTGCCGCAAGAGAATCTCTGCCTTGAGAACCGTGAATCGCCAGTGCCAATCGGTGTCTGGGGTGGGAAATTTGGATAATCCCGCATCGGCCATTACCAATGCGCCAGTCAGATTGCCACGCTGCAGTTTGAGCCAAGATTCGCTATAGGTTTGGTCAGGCGAAAAATGCTTGTCTCGCTTGCATCCTGCTGTTCCAAAGACCAGGACGCACAGCAGCGCGATTAAGGCCAGGGATAGCCGTTGACTTGCCCGCCACTGGCCATGAGCTGAGCGCTGGTAGGCGAGCCCAATTCCAGGCGCATCATGCAAATCGATTTCGAGCCGTGAGAAGCGCTCACTTCCGCAAAGTAGATAGTGCCAAATTGCTCGACGGTAACCACGTGGCCATCGACGTTCACACCGGGGCAGTCGATTTTGACGGATTTCGCCAGCGAACAAATGATGACTCCATTCGATTCGTCCGCTATTCTCCCTGATTTCTTCAGGCTTGCAACATCTTTAGACAAATCCTTGTACGTTTTGTTCTTAAGAAATAGCTCGTTGTCGATTTCGATTGTTACTTCGCAGCCGTTGATCCGGAGGTTCTCAAACCGGCTACCCACCATGATGATGTGGCCTTCTCTTTTGGCCGGGTCGTGGTCCGAAGAAATGCGTGCGACCACGCGGTCCGCCGTCACCACGTCCAAGATATTCAGTCCTTCCAGGACTGCCGTCGTTTGAGAGCTGTGGTGCGTGTTGCCATCCAGACTTCCCGACGCGTGGGAATAGCCACGCCGGACGGTCACCAATTGGTTGACAGAAAAGTTCTCCACACTGGCATGACCATGCCCGCCGCCGTGAGGCAGCGAAACGCCGGCTTGCACTTCAATCGCCTGCTTAATCGGCCGGAAAAACTCACCACTGAATGCATAGGCGTGCGCATGATAGTGGTACGAAAGGGGCTGAGGTTTGCTCATCGGTGCCACTCCAAGGTATTGAGATTAATTGCCTGATACTCGAACACGTTCAGGGTTGCAATTCAATTGAGAACGATAGGCGCTGCACTTCTTTGTTCTTCGCGTCCGATGTGCCACTTTCATCGGTGAACACCAAGTCATAGTCGCCGACCTGAACCGTATCAGCTGGGACTACCAAGTGGAGTTCCTTGTTGGCTTCAGCACCATTCAGGGTAAAGGTAAACACCGCCGTTCCCGATGCGTCGAGCAGCGTGCCTCGGTAACGCGCAGCACTTTCGGTTGGCGTGAAATCAAAATCCAGTGCAAAACTCTCGTGGGGATTCACGGAGAGTTTTGAACCGCTCCCCCCTCTGGTCACTCCCTGTAATCGATAGCTGGACTCATAAACCTCCACGAAGGGGCGCTTCGCCGACGATTTTTTCAGTACTGGAAGCAACCCGGCATTTTGCAGGATAAACACGCCAAGCAGTGCGGCCATCGCCGGAACAACTAGGATCGGCCGTAACCACGCGAACCAGCCTCGTCTTTCCCCCGTCTTATCGGGAACCGGCGGTTTCGACGAAAATCCTTCCTGGGCTACCACCTTCCCTACTGTCAGTAACGAGCCCAGTGCGTCCAGATCGGAAGTGCACTCCGCACACTCAAAATAATGCTCTTCAAACTGTTCGCGCACTTCCGCCGACAACTCTCCTAGAACGTACTTTTCGGCGATGTTTTGTTCTATCACTTCTGCGTGATCCATAATCCGTCCTAGAGATAGTGCGCTCCTGACGTTTTCCGTTTCATCCTAACTTGCCGGTTAGTGTGCGAGTTGGCCGGCCTGGCGCCATATGTTCGAAAGTTGAGCGAAATCGCTCTTTGGCTCGGTACAACAAAACGCGCAGGTATTGGCGGTCAACCCCAAATTCATTGCAAATCTCGTCTTTGTCCTTTTCTTGCAAGAACATAGCCGAGAGCAGTTGGCGATCCCGCGGCTTCAGCTCTTCGAGTATCTGGCGTACCGTCTGTTTGGCCTCCTCCGAAATCATGGCTCGCTCCAAATCCATGATCTTCTGAGGAGCGTCCGCTTGTTCTTTTTGAATCGATTGCGTCCTGCTCCAGTCGCGCGCATGCTCCCGTAAGACGTTCTTGCAAATAGAGTTAACGAAGGCCCCGAAGCGTTCCGGATAGTGGACGCCGCCGTCGCGTCTAAGGATAGCGATCACCCGGGTGAGTGTCTCTTGGGTGATATCGTCGACGCGTTCTGGGGAGAGATAACGGGCACGCAACATGATCCCGAGCAGTCGTCCAAAGTAAGACGCGAAGTGCTGTTCGGTGGCTGGCTCGCCGTCGCGTAGGCGGTCGACGTAAGCCTTATCAAATACAAAGAGTTCCAAGTGACCCTCGGGTCTTGGCCGAGTATATCGTTCGGCGAAGGTCAGAGGCAAACAAACAAATGGTTGCCAAAATGAAACGAAATGATGGCCTCGCGCACTATTTTGCAAGTGGAACCGGGTGCGATTGCGGTTCCGAACGCCGGGAAATTCGTCACCGATTCCTCGGCACAAGGGCGCGTCTGTGCCTCTGACCTGACAACAACGCGCCCTTCCCTTCTTCGAGGTCTGCAGTATTGGGAGGTTTTGTGGCAACTCAAGTTCCGATTGCGAATCTGCAGTCCTTGGTCTGCGCCGCGGTACAAGCCGCTCCCGACCGTCGTTCGGGTAAGTCCACGGGACCGCCGGCCCAGGAAAGCTCTGTACCAAGGCTGTTTGCGCATGTGGTGGAATTCGTGGCACCTCCCGGAAAGGCAGAACGTCTTCAAACAGAAATCCCCTTGGCGCTCAGGCGCGCTAACGGCCGTTCCGAGGGGTTTGCCGGCTGTATCGTCCTGTTCTCCGAACAGGAGGCGCGGCTGGTAACCCTGATCACACTATGGAGAGACGGAAACCATGCGAATGAGTGCAACGGAAATTCCACGCGTTTGAAAACCTTGCTGGCGCCGTACGTGGACCGGTGGTTGCGTACTAGGAGTTTCCACACATTTGTTTCTTTGGCTCAATAATCCCACTCTGCCGACCGCGCCAACAAAAGTACGAATAGCACCGAATCGTTTGTCAGGCACCAACTCAGGAATTTCATCAACTTCACATTTCAACGAGGGGCCCAGGGAAATGGACAAGACCGCAGGGAAAATCGAGTGCAACGCAACTGGGTGTGTCAATGCGGCGGTGGTGGTCATAGCGGGCCGTGACGTCTGTCTCGACCATTTTTTCATCAGTTGTTACGAGCAATTGGATGTACTGGAGTCGAAGATCCGGGGCCGTTCGCTCGAAGACTCGTCGATTCACATTGCGAAACATTTCCTGGAAGAATGCTCGAACCGCGCTTTACTGATCTCGTTACAGTACAAACAGCTCACCAACCTGGAGCGCTCTCGTCTTCTGGAAATTCTGCTGTCGTGTGGAGACCTGCAACGCCTCCTTCCTAAGGCTCTCGAACGCGCAAATTCGCCAGGTCACATGTTAGGGCAAACCGTTTCGTAAAAATGGTCGCCACGAGCCTCCAGCGTCGACCGGATTAACCGCGCCGGGGTCCTCGTCCGTCCTGAAACTCAGTCAGAAGCGTACGGGCCGCCGCGAACGGGCTGATTTCACCCTTGCGCACCAAGTCCTCAATCTGCGGCAGTCTCTTCTCGATTTTGGGATCCCGCAGAAATGCGGCCTCCAGCTCGGCGCTAATCATTTGATGTGTAGCGGCGAGGGCCTGCTCGCGCCGCAGGTCCTTGCGCAGGCCTCGTTCCAACTGAAATTTTTCATGCTGCAGAATACAGTCCCACACTTCAGAGATGCCCCGGCCGGTCTGGGCGCTGCACAGCAAAACCGGCGGGCTCCATCCTCCGGCGCCCGGAGCAAACAAATGCAGCGCACTTTCGTAATCGGCTTTCGCCAGCTGTGCACGTTCTAGTTGCGGGCCGTCGGCCTTATTGATGGAGATAGCGTCTACCAACTCCAGGATCCCCCTCTTAATACCCTGCAATTCGTCGCCAGCTCCCGGCAACAGAAGCAGCAAAACAAAGTCCGTCATGGAACGAACCGCAATTTCCGACTGCCCGACGCCAACCGTCTCGACCCAGATATTGTTGAAACCGGCCGCCTCGCAGACCAGCATAGTTTCCCGAGTTCTTCCCGCTACGCCGCCCAGCGATCCTCGCGAAGGAGATGGCCGGATGAATGCGTTCGGCTGCATGGCCAGAGTTTCCATGCGAGTCTTGTCGCCAAGGATGCTGCCTCCCGTCACCGGGCTCGATGGATCAACGCTTAACACCGCAAGCTTTTCGCCTGGCTGGCGAAGAATGTGCATACCCATCTTGTCGAGAAAAGTGCTCTTGCCCACACCGGGCACACCGGTCACCCCAATGCGTCGGGACTTTCCCGTGTGCGGCAACAAGGCATCCAGGATTTTCGCCGAAAGTTCGTTGTCGGAAGGAAGATCGCTCTCGATGACGGTTATCGTGCGCGCAAGTGTGGCTCGGTCCCCCGCCAACACACCGGAAACATATTGTTCAGCCGACAAACGGCGTGTGCGCAATGCTTACCTCTGCAGTGCGTGCAGAACTTCCTGCGCGGAGAGCGGAATACGTGTTCCTGGCCCAAAAACGCCGCCGGCCCCTGCTGTGCGTAGCGCCTCGTAATCTTGCGGAGGAATCACGCCGCCCACGACCACCAGAATATCCGGACGGCCCAGTCTCTTCAATTCCCGGATCACCTCGGGCACCAGGGTCAAGTGTCCACCGGCCAACGTGGAAATGCCCAGGACGTGAACGTCATTCTCCACGGCCATCCGGGCTACTTCTTCGGGTGTCTGAAACAGCGGACCCAGGTCTACGTCAAAGCCCAAGTCGGCAAATGCGGTGGCAATTACTTTTGCGCCGCGGTCGTGCCCGTCCTGACCCATCTTGGCCACCAGGATGCGCGGGCGCCGCCCTTCGGCTTTGGCAAACGATTCGACCTGATTCCGGGCTTTTGCGAATTCTGGGTCTTGCCGGCTTTCCGAGGAGTACACGCCGGAGATGGTATGATGCACCGCCTGGTATCGCCCAAACACTTTCTCAAGAGCTACAGAAATTTCACCTAGCGTTGCGCGCTTGCGTGCTGCATCCACGGCCAATTCCAGGAGATTCCCTTCACCGGAGCTAGCGCATTTTGTCAGCGCCGCGAGTGCCGAGTCCACTTCCTTTGAACTGCGCTTAGCCTTGACGTTCTTTAGGCGAGCCAACTGATTCTCCCGGACAGCAGCATTGTCGACCACCAGCACATCGATCGGTTTCTCATCTTCCACTACATACTTATTTACGCCCACGATGGTTTCGCGGCCGGAATCGATGCGCGCTTGCCGCCGGGCCGCAGCTTCTTCGATGCGCATCTTGGGTAAACCGGATTCGATGGCGCGGGTCATGCCGCCCAACTTCTCGACTTCCTGGATCAGCGTCCAGGCTTTGCTGGCCAGTTCCGCGGTAAGGGACTCGACATAATAGCTGCCACCCCACGGATCTACCACGTGGGTGATGCCGGTCTCTTCTTGAAGGTAAATCTGCGTGTTCCGCGCGATCCGAGCCGAAAAATCCGTGGGCAGAGCCAACGCCTCGTCCAGTGCGTTCGTGTGCAGAGACTGCGTTCCGCCCATCGCCGCAGCCATGGCTTCGATTGTGGTGCGGATGACGTTATTGAAAACATCCTGCGCGGTAAGACTCCATCCAGAGGTTTGCGAATGGGTGCGCAGCGCCATCGACTTGGGATTTTTGGGGTTGAACTGTTTCACCAGTTTGGCCCAAAGCAACCGCGCCGCCCGCATTTTCGCAATTTCCATGAAATGGTTCATGCCAATCGCCCAGAAAAAGCTGAGGCGCGGGGCAAATTCGTCGATATCCAGCCCCGCGTGCAACCCTGTGCGCAGGTACTCCAAGCCATCGGCCAACGTGTACGCCAGTTCAATGTCGGCAGTCGCGCCCGCCTCCTGCATGTGATAACCCGAAATTGAAATGCAATTGAATTTCGGCATGTTCGAGGAACAATAACGGAAAATGTCGCCGATGATCCGCATAGAGTGGCTCGGCGGATAGATGTATGTATTCCGAACCATGAACTCTTTCAGAATGTCATTCTGGATCGTCCCGGTCAGTTTCTGCGTTGGCACACCCTGTTCCTCGGCAGCAACGATGTAAAAGGCCATAATCGGCAGCACGGCGCCATTCATGGTCATGGATACAGACATCTGATCTAGCGGGATCTTGTCGAACAGAATCTTCATGTCTTCGACACTGTCGATGGCCACACCGGCCTTCCCGACGTCACCCGTTACCCGCGGATGATCGGAGTCGTACCCGCGATGGGTGGCCAGGTCAAAGGCGACACTCAACCCTTTTTGCCCGGCAGCGAGATTGCGCCGGTAAAAAGCGTTCGAATCTTCGGCCGTGGAAAACCCGGCGTATTGCCGTATCGTCCAGGGACGCAGAGCATACATCGATGTGTAGGGGCCGCGAAGAAACGGCGGAAATCCGGCTGCATAGTCCAAATGTTCAATTCCAGCCAGATCTGCGGCCGTGTAGAATGGTTTTACCTCGATACCCTCCGGAGTCATCCATTTCTGACGTGTCATGTCACGGCCTCTTGCCAGTGCGACAAAAACCTCACCGCGTCCATGCCCAGATACGCGAAATCCTTAACACCCGCCGCACGCAGCGCTTCGATCTGTTCTTTGGGATTTCCGGCAACAATCACTGGCGCTTTCGTTTGCTTGCAGGCCTCTTGGGCAAACGCCAAGTATTCGGGGTCGGAACTGCACAGCACGACGAGATCAGCCGGTTCCAGCGTGTCGGAGGTTTTCACTTCAAACCCGGCACAACCAAACAGGTTCAAGCAGAAATTTGAGCGAGCCATTTTCATTTTCACGTCGCCCCGTTGCAGCAAAAGCACACGGGGACGTTTGCCCGACTGCTCCACTCGCCTGCGGACTTTCTCGTACGGCTCGGCCATGCGCCAGGAGCTTGCCGGCAACGACGCGTCCTTTGGCAGCGTTTCCGACAGGTCGGGATAGTTGTTCACTCCGACCAGTGTGAGCTTGCGCTGCGCCACCGCCTTTTCCTTTGCAGCCCGAGCGGCAGCGATCGCCGTGTCGCGATTCTGCAAACCGCCCTCGTAGACCTTCCAAGCCTCCTGAGCGATCGACGCCGTTAGGGACTCAATGTAGTAAGAGCCACCGCCCGGATCGGACACGTCCTCGAAATGGGACTCCTCTCGCAGAATACGGCCGAGGCTCCGGGCCAAGTGCTCTGGAAAACGCGCGCTGATAATTACCAGGACATCGCATCCACCGAAAATCGCGCTCATCGCTTCCGTGGTGCAGCGCATCAGGTTTGCGGAGGGATCGTACAGACTCTTATCCGCGAGCGAGGTCTTCGACCAAATGATCATCGGTTCCGAAGACAACTTCCCCCAGAGCTGCCGCGCCGCGCGCAGCTTAGCAATCTCAAAAAAATAGTTTGTTCCGACGGAGAAGACGAAATTCCTTTGCTTTCCTTGCGATTCCGCCAGTCCGTATCCGATTTCGCGCACTGCGGTCGCTCCCTGCTCGTGAAGGAGGTCTCCGCGGACCGCGTCCCTTGGGATGTCGGCCTCAGCAGCACTCCGCCATGTGCCGGTAAACCGCACCTGCCCGGTGCTATTTGGCAGGTCTTCGGCACGATAAAACGGCCGAACCGTGATGCCCTCGTCCGTGCGCCAAAGCAGTTTCTTATCGTAGTCCGCGCCTTTCAGATCCGCACGAATTGCCGCTTCCCATTCAGCCGTTGAAATTGGGGGGAATTCCTCCCACATTACTTTTTTCCCTCCTGCACGACTTCGATCAGGTAACCAAGCGCAGCGGCGTCTGTGGTTTTTGGGTGCACAAAAAATACCGTAGTGCCACGCGATCCTGGTCGGGGCGCAGCATCGATGATGTGAAAGCCTTTGCGCTTCAAATAATCGAAGGCCTTCTGAATGTCCGCCACGCGCAAGGCGATATGCGCAAATCCACCTCGCCCGCCGTTTTTTTCGATCTGCTTGGCTACAGGCGACTCTGCAGACAGTGGCTCCAGGAGTTGGATCAGATTCGGGCCGTCGCCGATGCGCAGCAATATTTCGCGCACAAGGTCCTTGCCTTTCACGTCTTCGCGATGCAGTTCCGTGAAGCCCATCAACTTGTAAGCATTCACTTGGTTCTCCAGGTCGCCCTGTTTTACCGCAATCGCCACGTGATCATAAAACAAAAAACCAGGCAGCTCGTGCGTGTCTATGCCCATGTCAACACCACCTGTCCGCTCTTTACGCTGTCACCCACGTTCACTTTTACTTCGGCTACCTTGCCGCCAACCGGAGCCGTAATCTCCGTTTCCATCTTCATCGCTTCCAGCACAAACAACAGGTCGCCGGCCACAATCGTCTGGCCCGGCCTTACATTCGATTTCACCGCGATTCCCGCGACGGGGCTGCGACAAACCTTATCCTCGTCCACGGGAGTATCGGCGCCCGCGGTACCGCTCTCTGCCATTGCTGGTTTTGCCGCGGGCACACTGGCCAAGCCTGTCTGCGCAACAAAGCTCGGAAGCGTCGGCGGAGGTTCCGGCGCAACCTCAACTTCCACTTCGTAGACTTTCCCATCCACTGTTACCTTGAGTTTCATGCCTCACCTTAGATCAACGACGTCCACGAACAAATTCAATTCCGTGCGATGCCTGCACGGTCGCGCGTCCCTGCATGGCCCAGGGGGATTCGCCGCTCAAGCGGATTTGGCGAATCGATGCGCGCTTTCCGAGGAACGCGGCAACGGCCGCTGAAATTACCAGCAGAATTTCATGAGAGAACCCTTGCTCCACTTCTTTGGTCGGACTCGCGTGGGATGCGGGAGGAACGGCTTTCGCAGCCGCCAGCAGCGATTCCAGCTTCTCCACACGTTGCCGCAGCTCCCGTAGCTCTTCTTCCAGTGCCTTCATTTCGTGCTTCGCCATAATCTCGCCAGCCTCAGAGCGGAATCAACCCGTGTTTCTTCGGCGGACGCAACTCCCGTTTGGTGTGGAGGAATTCCAGCGCTTGCGCTAGTGCCCTGCGGGTGAACGCCGGTTCGATGATGTCGTCCACGAGCCGGCGGCCGGCAGCGACGTACGGCGTCGAGAAAGCATCGCGGTATTTCTCAATCATTTCTTTACGTTTCTTGGCCTTATCCTTCGCCGTTTCGATCTCTTTCTTGAAAACGATTTCCGCCGCGCCTTCCGCACCCATCACAGCGACTTCCGCTGTAGGCCACGCGTATACGCGATCTGCGCCCATGTCTCTTCCGCACATGGCCAGATAGGCGCCGCCGAAAGATTTGCGCAAAATCACCGTCACTTTTGGCACCGTGGCTGCCGAATAGGCAAAAATCATCTTGGCGCCATGGCGAATGATCCCGCCGTATTCCTGATCGATTCCGGGCAAAAAGCCCGGCACATCCACAAACGTCACCAGTGGGATGTTGAAGGCGTTGCAAAACCGGATAAATCGCGAGGCCTTATCCGAGGCATTGATGTCCAGCACCCCCGCCATCGCCGCGGGCTGGTTCGCGATAATTCCTATGGTTCGGCCGATGATTCGCGCGAAGCCCACAACGATATTCGTGGCGTATCCCGCCTGCACTTCCAGAAAATCGCCGGCGTCCACCACGTTTACGATCACCTCGCGAACGTCATAGGGTTGCTTGCCATCTACAGGAACAATGGTGCTTAGCCGGGGATTCAAGTCTACGTTGCCATCGCTTGCCAGTTCCGGCGGATCCTCGGCATTATTTGAGGGCAGGAAGCTCAGCAGCTTCTTGCAGAGCAACAGCGCGTGACGATCGTCTTCGGCGATAAAGTGAATCACCCCGGACTTCGCCATGTGCGCGTCAGGTCCGCCCAGCGATTCCGCGGTCACGTTTTCCCCGGTCACCTGTTTAATGACGTTTGGACCGGTGATGAACATCTGCGCCTTGCGTGTCTGTATGATGAAGTCCGTCAGTGCCGGTGAGTACGCCGCCCCTCCGGCGCAGGGTCCACAAATCACCGAGATTTGCGGCACCGCTCCACTGAGCATCACGTTCTGGTAAAACACCTGGCCATAACCGGATAGCGAATCGATTCCCTCCTGGACGCGTGCGCCTCCGGAATCGTTGATGAAAACGAAGGGCGTACCTGTTTTCATCGCTTGCTGCATGGTTTCGGCCACTTTTCGCGAGTGCACTTCGCCAGCCGAGCCGCCCGCGACCGTGAAATCCTGGCTTGCCAGATGCACTCGGCGTCCAAGAACCGTTGCCGCCCCTGTAACCACTCCATCTGCGGGAAAACTCTTGTCCGCCATGCCAAAGAGGGTGGCGCGATGTTCGGCAAACATGCCGGACTCCTGGAAGCTGTTTGGGTCGCACAGTTCCGCGATTCGTTCGCGTGCCGTAAGCTTGCCGCCCTGATGCTGTTTCTCAATTCGTTCTTTTCCACCGCCAAGTTCCAACTCCGCTCGACGGCTCTTTAATTCCTCGATCCGCTGCTGCATCGTTTTCATAGACTCTGGCCTCTATGCCGGAGACACCGTGACAACATGCTTCTTGCCTTCCAACTGCACTTCGTACTTGATGGTCTCGCGAACCGGATTGGCCGCCCCCTCACCCTGAGGCGCGGTTGCCGTCGCGGGTTTTGGATCCTTTGCAACGCTCTTCGGACCTTGCGCACGCTCGGCGAAGAATTTTGGCGCCACTTTCGGAAACATGGCGCACGTTAAAATATCCTCGTCTGAGCCGTCGCAACCATCCAGTGCAATTGCCGTCGTTCGTAATTGATCCCATTCGGGTTTCAGCAAGTCGGCCGGACGCATCATGATCGGCGATTTCTTGGTCTGCTTCTCACAACGCGACATCACCTCGGGATCCCGCTCTCCCAGGGTCGATCCGTAGTAGCCCAGCATCAAATCCGCAAACTCCGCAGTGATCACTTTGTAGCGCCCCATCAAAACGTTGAACACCGCTTGCGTTCCTACAATCTGACTCGACGGCGTCACCAGTGGCGGATATCCTGCGGTCTTGCGAACCTCAGGAACTTCCAGCAAAACCTCCCTGATCTTGTCCGCCGCTCCCTGTTGTTTGAGCTGGCTTTCCATGTTCGAAATCATGCCGCCCGGAATCTGGCTTTCAAAAATTTCCGTGTCGACGCCGGTGATATTCGACAGAAACTCGCTGTAACGTGGCCGGATTTTTGCAAAATGGTCCCGAATCTTTAGCAGCCGTGCCATATCGAGATTCGTCGTATAGCCAGTCCCCTGCAACATTTCCACCAAGCTTTCCGTGGGATTGTGCCCCGGCCCCAAACTCAAGGAACTAATTGCCGTATCGACCGCGTCCGCTCCAGCTTCAATCGCTTTCATCAGCGAAACCAGCGTAACTCCCGTCGTGGCATGCACGTGCACGTGAACTCGGACGTGTTCACCGAGCTCCTCCTTTATGGCCTTCACGGTGTCGTACGCTGCCTGAGGCTTCAATAGGGCGGCCATATCCTTAATGCACAGCGAGTCGCATCCTAAGTCCACCAACCGTTTCGCCAGTTGCACGTAACCTTCCACCGTGTGCAGCGGGCTGATGGTATAGCAAATCGTTCCTTGGGCGTGCTTCCCGGCTTTCTTCACTGCCGCAATCGCGCGCTTCACGTTGCGCACGTCATTCAAGGCATCAAATACGCGGAAAACGTCCATGCCGTTATCCGCAGCGCGTTCCACGAAGCGATCCACCACGCTGTCTTCGTAGTGCCGGTAACCCAGCAGGTTCTGGCCGCGTAGCAACATCTGTAGACGGCTGTTTGGCATCAATTTTCGAAAGGTACGCAGGCGTTCCCACGGGTCTTCGTTCAGAAAGCGAATGCAAGCGTCAAAGGTCGCCCCGCCCCAACACTCCACACTCCAAAAGCCTGCTTTGTCGATGTCTTCGCACGCAGGCACCATATCTTCGAGCGCCATTCGGGTGGCAAGTAAACTCTGGTGAGCATCTCTCAAGATGAGCTCAGTCACATCGATGGTTCGTGGCATGACGTCAGTCCTTTAGTGGGAGCCGGTGGGGTTTCTGGGGGCGGCCCGTGGCTTGTAACGCAATAGTCTATCACCGCCCGTCTACGGCAAGACGTGACGAACGAACAGTGGGCATGTGGGGAACACGCCATGCTGCAAAACGTAACTGCCTCATATGAAAAGCAATAGCAGATTGCGTGCGCAATCCTCACATAGCGCATTCGGCACAGCGTGTTCCTTACCCCGGCCCGCTATGTTGAGATAAAGGTATGACGCAGGTACGCGAAAGCGAACGGCGCCGCACGCGCCGTGTACGCATGAGGCAAACGTTACGCGTGCGCCCATGCAGTCCCAAAGATGGTTCCTTCGAAGAACTTGGATTCACGAAGAACATGTCGCAGGACGGCTTGTATTTCGTAACCGAACGCGCGGAGTATTACGAAGGGATGCGCTTGTTCTTTACCGTGCCCTACCATTCCCCTTATAGCCAACAAAACTACGAGTATCTTGGAGAGATCGCCAGAATCGATGAACTAGGGAATCGCCAGAGGGGCATCGCGGTAAAATTTTTGTCCTCCGCAAAATCCAAAACTTATTCCACCTGAGTGCCCGGGATTCTACTGCATGTAGGATCATCCATACCCTTTGTCTCTACGTCGAGTACCTGAATAGCGTCATGAAGCCAAAGTCCATGTGCATTTGTTGATGGCAGTGAAACAAGGTGTCGCCAGGATGGTTCGCGAGTAACTCCACCTCCACGATTTGCCGGTGCGGCACGATCACCACGTCCTTGATCACCCCCGCTGTTTTCGTTCCTGCTACGTTTCGCAGTTCGAAGGAGTGCCGGTGCAAATGCACGGGATGATCGTCATCGCTTTGATTGTCGAAACGCAGCAGGTAGCGGTGGTTTTCCTTCACCAGGACCGGGTCGGTCTTGGGATATTCTTTACCGTTGATAGTCCAATGATCCACCCAGTTATTTCCGGCAAATTTCCTGCGAAAAACGAGAGGAACAATTTCCAAAGGTTCAGGCGGTGTCGCCGCTTGGTCAGAAGCCTCTCCAGCAGAACCGAACACCGTGTAATCCCACTCTGTATCGCTCGGCGCAACCCAGCGAGGCGTCTCGCTGTGGTTTTGGTATTCGACTACCACACCCAGACCTTGATTCCGCATTCGGTCATTCACTTCGCCCAGAATCCATACACCCGGAGTATTCATGGGCACAATTGCATCCACGCGCTCGGCGGGTCCTAGCGTCAGCGTTTCCACCAGGCGCGGATTCGGCACCGGGTTGCCGTCCAAGCTCACCACTTCAAATTGATGGCCGGCCAGCGCGAGTTGATGAGTCATTGTCGCGTTGGCATTCAAAATTCGAAGCAATACTCTCTGTCCTTCCCGTACGCGTACTGGCTCGCCATGTCCAAGCGCATGGCTGTTGATCGAGAACAGATTATAGGCGGGCTCAAGAGTCCCTTCCCCTGCGCCACTCGTCAGGTAGGGTTTCCATCCATGCAGGCACAACGGCACTTCTGCGTCGTAGCGGCCGGGTTCATTCTTCGGCTCGATATAGAACATCCCAAACTGGCCCGTAAATGTCGCGCGATTAAGATTGCGCCCAGCAGCGACATGCGTGTGATACCACCGTGTGCCTGACGGACGAACCACAAATGTGTATCGCTGCGAAGTTTTCGCGGGAATCAGCGGCGTGCCCTCTTCCTCCGATCCATCCACCTCTGGCGCGACGAACAAGCCATGCCAATGCACTATCTCCGGCTCCTTCGTGTCGTTGATAACTTCTATGGTGACCTGCTGCCCCTCACGAAAACGCAGCAGAGGGCCCGGTACGGAGCCGTTGTACCCCGTGGTCTTCACCGTTTTCCCCGGCGCGATTTCCAGTTCCACTAGGGAGATTCTTAGAGTGGCATCGGCCTTAGGACTGTCGACTAGTAGCTTGCGGACGCTGCTCGGTAGCAGCGCCACGCCAACTCCCGTTCCCACGCGTGCCAAGAATTCGCGGCGAAACATGCCCCTATTCTGCCATGACCAACATGGTCTCGCGCTCGCAGCGCTCTCGTTCTTCGCCCTGCTCGTCTACCAGAGCAGCTTTAGACCCAGCTGAACTTGACGAGACGTGGTCGCGGTGGAGGTGATGACCCCTGCCGTGGGCGATGGTCCTCCGGTGGCGGCTGCGTATACCACGGGGTTGGGAGTATTCAGATTCGTGTGGTTGAAAAGGTTGAAGAACTCTGCGCGGAATTGCAGGTTCATTTTCTCCGATATCGAGAATCGCTTGGCCAGCGAGAGATCGGTTTCCACTAGTGACGGCCCTTCCAAAACGTTGCGCCCCACGTTCCCATAGGTTCCCGCCAGCGGCTGGAGGAACGCCAGCGGATTGAAGTACTCATCAGCACCACCCAGAATGACGTTACCCGTAAAGTTCGGATTCCAGGAAGGCCGCACCGGATTGCGGGTGTCACCGTCGTTCGACGGGTTGTAGGATAACTGCGGCGTGAACGGCAGTCCGGACTGTGCGGTAACGATGGCGCTAACTTGCCAATTGGCGATGAGCAAATTCTCCCACTTCCCATCAACCGGCCGCGAGCGTCCGTACGGCAGGTCATACGTAGCCTGCACCACACCGGAATTGCGCACATCGAACGAAGCACGTCCATAATCCGCAATGGGATCCAATGGATTGGAGACAAACGCCGGGGAGTTTGTCGCCACGCTTGTATTCATGTTGTCGCCGTCATCCAGCGTCTTGGAATAGGTATAGACGCCGCGGAATTGCAGCCCATTCGTCCAATGGTGATTCAAATCCACGTCGAGTCCGTTGTACGAGCTTATGCCTTCGGAGAACCAGTGGGTGGTGTTCCAGACCTTAGGGTTCTCGAGGGCTGCCCCGGATGGGTAATAGAGCGTTCCGTCGGGATAGCCTGTCGGGCACGGAGAAGCAGGGCAAATCGTCGGCGCCGGCAAGTTTGCATCCAGCGAGAGCAGTTCGTGGTAACCATGCGAACCGACATAGCCCAAGGCCAAAGTGGTGTTGGACCACAGTTGTCGCTCAATTTTCAAACTCCAGGTCTCCACCGTGGGCGTCTGGAGATTCGGTTGCACGCCACTGGGAATGACTTTTGCGCCCGAGTAGCTCGCGTCGGGGGAAATGCTCGAGAACGGGATGCTCTTCACCGCGTACACGGTGTTGTAAGGGCCATTCTGGTCCAGCCGGTAGCTCAAGTTGTCTAACAGTGCGTAATAGGTGCCAACTCCCGCGCGCACCACGGCTTTCTTCGAACCCCAAGGCGACCAGGCTACCGCCACACGCGGTGCCGGTAAGAACTTGGCGTTGTTTACTGTCAACGCTGAACCGCTCACCACCGGCTGCGTAAGGATCACGCCCTGTGCATCAAACGCGTAGTTCGACGCCCGTCCCAGTGCTTCGTTCCATCCATTGGTCGATTCCGACCGGAAACCAATCCGCAATTCCAAATTCGGTTTCAGTTTAACCGCATCCTCTATGAACGCCGCTCCTTCCCACGAACGCCAGGAAAGCGGCGTGTAGCTGGGAGCATACGTGTAGGTGCTCACGGTGCCTTGCAGAAAAGTCTGCAGATTGGTGAACGAGATCTGTCCATACTGATCCTGCACCAGTGAATCGTTGGATTGGATGCGCTGCAACCAGCCTCCAAAACTGATGGTGTGCTTGCCATGAGTGTAGGAAACCTGGTCGGTCAGGGTAAATAGATTCCGTACGTCAACCAGATTGCTTCCCGCATTCGTGCCGCCGTTGGTGATTTGCGACGCGCCGTTCAGCGTTGTTCCGCCACCAACTACTACAGCTCCCACCGGCAAGCCATCGTGGACCCATCCAGGCAAATCCACAGTGGTTCCGCTGTCGAAGTAAAACGCACCTCGCGAAAAGCCGAACACCGCCTTGTTGAGCAGGTTCGACGAAAAAATATGCGTCTCACTCAGGCTGGCCACCTGCCCTCGCAAGGTTACATCGTCATAGCTGATCGGGTTGCTAGTAGGCGAGTGTCCCTGGCTGTCGTCGATCGTATAAACTCCCGCGAACGAGTCTTGGTTGGAGAAAATGTGATCGATTCGCGCCGTCCCAAAGTCCTCTCGGATATGCTGAATGGGACTGTTGTAGGCTGTGGCGATCCCGCTTGGCGCTCCAGTCGAAGTCAGAATCTCCGGCCCATTCGCCACAGGCCAAAGCGCTAGCAAAGGCTGGATGCTCGGTACCGCGGAGGTCCGGGAAGTGTTGTCGGGTACCAGCGTTACGTCGCTCACTCCCAGCGTTTGCCGGTAGCCCTCATAGTTTCCGAACAGGAACGTTTTGTCTCGCTGAATCGGACCGCCCAGCGAAGCGCCAAACACATTTCGCTGAAAGTCGGGAATATCGGCGGGATCAAAGAAATTTCGCGCATCCATTGCGCTGTTCCGCACGAACTCATACAGCGAGCCGTGCAGCTGATTGGTTCCGCTTTCGGTCACGATGCTGATTTGCGCCCCAGGCCGTTTGCCATACTCGGCGCCGTACGTGTCTTTCACTACGGCAAATTCCCGTACGGCGTCTACGCCAAGCAGCTGCCCGCTGACACCTCCGGGAGTATCGTTGATTTCCGAAGCCCCGGTATATTCCACGTCGTTCAGCAGATATAGATTCTCTTGTGGACGACGTCCGGAAACCGAAAACATGTTCCCGGTGACGGAATTGGACGTACCCGTGCTTCCAGCCCGTTGTGAGGTGTAGTTCACAGCCCCCGGATTGAGCGTCAGCAGTTGGTCGTAACTACGGCCGTTCAGCGGCAAATCCTTCACTTGGCGCTGCCCCACAAGCCCGGAAGCATCTTCGGTGGTAGCTGCGAGATCGTACGGTGCGGAGCTGACCTCCACGGTTTGCCGCACATCGCCTAATTGCAACGTTAAATCAAGCTCGACGTGTTGCCCTACCACCAACACGATTCCGGTTTGGTGCTGAGTTCGGAACCCAGCCTTATCCAAGGAGATCTCGTAGCTCCCAACGGGCAAAGAGGGGGCATGAAAGCGTCCGGCCTCATCGGTCTCCAGGTCGCGTTCGGTGCCCGTCTCCAAGTTCTTGATACGAACACGGGCCCCTTGTATGCCCGCTTTAGATGCATCACGGACTATTCCTGAAATGGAAGCGTCATCCTGTGCGCGCGCGAGTGGCACAGCTTGCAGCGATAACACTGCAAAAATCAGCGCAAACAAAAATTGTCCAGATAAGCGGGTAAGTGTCAGAATGAGCGAATTCATTTCATTTTCCTTACACTTTGAGATTTTTGAGGGCCGCGCGCCTCAAGTTGTCGTGCTATGAGTTAAAAGAAAAACTGCGAACTGACGATTGACTGAGGAGGGTGGTCAACAACAACAGCCGAGGGAGGTGTGACAGCGAGAGTTAATGGTTTGGGCTTCCGTCTTGCGGGGAGGAACTTGCAAAGAAGCGGTGTGCTTCGAAACAAAAACCTTGTTGCCGAGAAACAGACTCACGGCCGCACCGTCCGTGACGACGACGCGAATCGCGCTGCATTTGGGGAATCCTTCGCACCCAGCGCGCGCGCTCCAGACCAAACAAGCTGCAGGCCTGCGCAAATCGCAATTAAGGCTACGACCGTCTTTAATTTCTGAGCTGGAACTTTGTGGGCAAAGATGCATCCCAAAATCACGCCAGGAACGCCTCCCAACAAAAGCTGCGCCAGCACTCGCGCGCTGATCGATCCAAAGGTCCAATGAACCACCCCGCCGATCGCCGCCAAAACCAGCCCGAAGCTCAGATCCGTGCCCACCACCTGGGCCGGCGTCATCTCGGAATAATTTAGTAGCAGCACCGTTCCCAGCGCCCCTGCTCCCGCGGAGGAGAAACCCGATTCCAACCCAATGGGAAAGGCCAGCCATGGCAGCCAATGCGGATTCTTTCTCGCGAATCCCGGTACCTGCGCCCGTGGAACAAAAGTGACGCTCGACGAAAGCGTCAACAAAACTCCAAGCACGATTATAACGACAGGATTGCTGCCCTGCCTTGCAACCACTCGCAGCGCAACCATCCCCAGCACCAAGCCTGGCACGGCTCCTAGCAGCAACAACCGAAAATAATGGGAATGAACCTGCTTGGTCGCCAGATAGAAAGGGGCTGCAATCAGACGCAACACACCCGCAAACACAAAGGTCGTTCCGACGGCCTCTCCCGCGGGTAGCCCCACAATCAGCAGTAACGCGGGAACGGTAAAGCTTCCTCCACCAATCCCGGTAAGTCCAACCGAAAGCGCGATCAGAAACCCGAGCACCCAGTGACTCACTGTGATCGCTCCGAAAAGGTGTGAATCCCACATTCCAGTTTCCGTCCACCCCAGCGGCCCGATCGTGGATTCTTTGGATCTTCCGGAACCGCCGTGCAGGGCTCACAGCCAATGCTCAAATACCCTTGGTCGTATTGAGGCAGATACTTCAGTTTGAGAGTGCCCGTGTATTCCCACACTTGGCCCCACGTCCAGTCTGCAAGTGGGCTCACCTTCGTCAGTGTTTTGCCGGAAGGCAACCGATGCAGTTCCGCATTTTTCAAATTCTTCCGAGTTACGGACTGCTCCCTGCGCAATCCTGTGAACCAGGTTTCGAATGGCTCCAGTGCCTCCAATAAAGGATCCACTTTTCTCAACTGGCAACATTTTGTGGGATCTTCGCGATACAAAATGCCAAGCGCGGATTCTTGCTCCGCCACACTCCGCTTGGGAGTCACGTTCACGAGATTGAGCTCCCACTCGCGGCTCAGTTCATCGCGGAACGCGTAGGTCTGGCTAAAGTGATAGCCCGTTTCCAAGAACAGAACCGGGATATTTGGCACCCGTTTTCGCAGCAAGTGCAGCACCACGATGTCTTCCGCCTGGAAGCTGCACGTAAAGCAACTATTCTCGCTGGAGTTTTCTTGCAGCACGAGGTCAATGACTTCGTCCGCCGTACGCCCCTTAAACGCTTCCAAATCTGCCACCATGCTCATCGCGATCCGCCTTTCTTTTCTGGATCGCGTAAGATACGCAGCGTCTCCGCAATCTTTACTGCGCGACCCAGGTCACTCTCGCTGCCATCCAGAGGCCCCGTGGAAGAAAGATCAAAGTGAAATTTGCCAGCAATGCTGGCGAACAAGGCGCGCTCCCGCGCACGAATGCCAGTTTCTTGCCAAGAAATGACGACCACTCCCAGCGACCACAGCGTATTGAAAAGAATGCGTCGCGATGATGGCGGTACTTCGCTGTAGTTAATCAAAGTACTTTCAAATCCATGCTCCAGCAGTACCCGTTCCACCGCCTCCGCTCGCGCCCGGTCTCCATCTACGGTGAAAATTGCTGGTCGATGACCTCGCCGCTGAATCCTTTCCTCGGGCGTGACCTTGCCGCTCGCTACCAGAGACTGCCGGTCGGTTGGCCGTTCGCTCGGAAAAACCGACAAGTCCTCCCGAATCATTACCGCGCCAACCGTTGCATTCGTCAGCGGATCGATCAGGATCAAGCTTCCGGTGGTTCGATTCCGAGCGTAAGAATCAAAGAAGAGCGGCTGGCTGGTTTCGAACTCCACGGCCGCGATTCCGTTCATTTCCAGTTGGCTTGCCGGATGTTCTTCGAGGGTGTTGACGTTCACCTGGAACCGAATCATGGTCGGTTTCGCTTTCACATATCTGCCGGCATGTTTCGCCAAATAGACCTGTTGCAATTCCAGTGGCGTCGCATGCAGCCAAACGACCATGGCCAAAAAACGTTGCGACTGATACGGAGGGTCTTTTGGTGCCACCAGCATGTCCCCCCGGCTCAAATCGATCTCGTCCGCCAGTTTTAGTACCACCGATTGCGGCGCCTGTGCTGACTCCAGCTCTCCATCGAAACTGACAATCGACTCCACCTTCGTCCTCTGCCCCGACGGCAACGCCAAAACCGCATCGCCGGGTTGCACAATTCCGCTCGCAATGCGCCCCGCAAATCCGCGAAAGCTTGCGTCGGGACGGATGACGGATTGAAGCGGCAATCGCAGCGCATCCATTTCCACATGAGGCCGAATCGGCACAGTCTCCAAGTGCTCCAACAGGGTCGGTCCGGTGTACCACCCCATTCGCTCGCCGCGGTCGACGAGATTGTCTCCCTCAAGGGCACTAATTGGAATGCACTGAACAGAGGTGAGCCCAAGGTGAGCAGCAAGTTTTAAAACTTCTTCGCGCAAGCGTCCAAATGTTTCTTCGCTGTAATCGACCAAGTCCATCTTGTTCACAGCGGTTACCACATGGGAAATCCCAAGCAATGAAGCGATATAGGCGTGCCGTCGTGTTTGCGGCAGCAATCCTTTCGAAGCATCGACCAGAATCACCGCCAAATCCGCTGTCGAAGCTCCCGTCGCCATGTTTCGGGTGTACTGCTCGTGCCCAGGAGTGTCCGCGATAATGAACTTCCTGCGCGCCGTGCTGAAGTACCGATACGCCACATCAATCGTGATGCCTTGTTCCCGCTCTGCCCTGAGTCCATCAGTCAACAGTGAAAAATCAATGGCTTTCCCGGAGCGGTTGATTCTGCTTTTTTTCACCGCAGCCAGCTGATCTTCGTAAACCGCTTTGCAGTCGTGGAGCAACCTGCCGATCAGGGTGGATTTGCCGTCATCCACGCTTCCCGCAGTCGTAAAACGCAATAATTCCTTGCGAAGCTCGCTCTCAAGAAACCGCTCCAAATCGTCGCGTACCTCGATTTGCGTGGCCACGGCCATTAGAAATAGCCCTCGCGTTTCTTGATTTCCATCGATCCCTCTTCGTCGTGATCAATGGCACGGTTCTCGCGTTCCGACCGTCGGAAGGAAATCATTTCCTCAATGATCTTGGGAACGCTATCCGCCTCCGATCGAATGGCGCCAGTGCACGGCACGCACCCGAGTGAACGCATACGGCAACTCACGACTTCTGTCTTCTCGCCTGGCAATAATTGGTCGTCGGATTGGATCAGCACCAACGAACCGCCGCGTTCGACCACTTCCCGCTTCTTTGCGTAATACAGCGGCACAATCGGAATTTGTTCTGCATGGATGTACAGCCAGACATCCAGCTCCGTCCAGTTCGACAAGGGAAAAACACGGATGCTTTCTCCTTTGTCGATTTTCGAGTTGAAGATGTTCCACAGTTCCGGCCGCTGGTTTTTGGGGTCCCACTGTCCATGCGCGTCGCGAAAGGAATAAATTCGCTCTTTGGCTCGCGATTTCTCTTCGTCGCGCCGTGCACCGCCAAACGCGGCGGTAAATCCGCCAGTCTCTAACGCATCCAGGAGTGCGCGAGTCTTCAGGAATCCGCAGCATTTCTGGGTGCCCAACGCGAATGGATTTGCTCCGGCCCGCAGCGCCTCACGGTTCTGGTGGACTATCAGCTGCACGCCGAGTTCCCTGGTGTAGCGATCGCGAAATTCGATCATTTCCGGGAATTTGTAGCTAGTGTCGATGTGCAGTAGAGGAAATGGAATTTTTCCGGGGAAGAAAGCCTTTTGCGCCAACCGCAACATAACTGAGGAGTCTTTTCCAATTGAGTACAGCATCACCGGCCTGGCAAACTCTGCGGCAGCCTCGCGCAGAATGTAGATGCTCTCGGCCTCAAGCGCTCGCAGATGATTCATTCTCCTGCCGGCCCAGGCACTGTCCTCGCTGCCAGCGCCAGAAGGCGCACGATCCAACAACTCGGTTCCTACCTCGTTCATCAATTCACCTTCGAATGCGAGAACTTTTCTTGCGCAAAAACAAAAAACCCACCTGCTCGGCAGTTCCGGCGCGGTGGGTTCGCTTCTTACAGCTCGAGTTTAGGAAATACCTAGGTCACGAGCCTCCCGGCGCCAGAACACACCACACGACAACACTGACAACATGCCTGTGCCGCGCCGATTCGAGTTAGTCCTCGTGACATGCGCACGACTATACCTGCCTTACCCAGTGACCGCAATCACCCACGCCAATCATTTTTCCGATAGTGTTCTTCACTTTTTTCACTACATCCCTTTCCCCGCTGCATGCTTCGCGCGCAAAAGCAGGAATTTGTCTCCTTCGCCCGGAATCGGCATAGAATAGGGGCTTTCATGGCAAACGCGATCCGCAGTTGGGTCCTTGTTTTCAGTCTGTTGCTCCCCGCCGCGCGAATCTCCGCGCAGCTAGGCCCCCTAGTTGCCAACATTACAGAGCGCACCACCACAAGCCTCAATGGCCAGTGGCAAGTGATTGTAGATCCTTATGATGTGGGCTATGTCGATTACCGCGCCCAACCCCTCAAAGGCAACAACGCTTTTTATAAAAACTACAAGCCTCAATCGAAATCGGATCTCGTCGAGTACGACTTCGATACTTCCGGCCATCTCAACGTCCCTGGAGACTGGAACACTCAGCGCGAGAGTCTCCTCTTTTACGAAGGCAGCGTCTGGTACAAGCGCTCATTCGCCTATGCCAAAGCATCCCATACCAGAGTCTTCGTGCATTTTGGGGCAGTCAACTACCTCGCGAACGTCTACCTGAATGGACAAGAGTTGGGCCAACACAAGGGTGGTTTCACACCCTTCGATTTCGAAATCACCAATCTTCTGCGGCCGGCAGGCAATTTCCTAGTTGTGCGAGTCAATAACACGCGGGCAAAGGATGAAGTTCCGACCGTCAACACGGATTGGTGGAACTACGGTGGAATCACACGACCGGTTACCCTCGTTGAGGTCCCCGAAACCTTCATCCAAGACTATTCCATTCAGCTCGCCAAAGGATCCACTCATCTCATCAAAGGCTGGATTCAACTGAATGGTCCTCAGCTTACGCAGAATGTCGCCGTGCGCATCCCGGAAGCAGGAATAACCAAAACGTTCCGAACTGATTCGTCCGGCCGTGCCGAGATCTCCCTCAACTCCAATCTCACACCTTGGTCTCCGGATAACCCTAAGCTCTACGCCGTGGAACTCTCCGCCGAGACCGACCAAGTCCGGGATCATATCGGCTTCCGCTCCATTGGCGTCGAGGGAACCGATATTCTGCTCAATGGAAAAACCATCTTCCTGCGAGGCATCAGCATTCATGAAGAGTCGCCGTTGCGGCCTGGGCGAGCCTGGAGCGAGGATGACGCCCGAACCACACTAGGATGGGCCAAGGAATTGGGGTGCAACTTTGTTCGGCTGGCGCACTATCCTCATAACGAAGCCATGTTGCGCATGGCAGACAAGATGGGCATGCTCGTCTGGGAAGAGGTGCCGGTCTACTGGACCATCCAGTGGAACAATCCGGAGACACTACAGAACGCCAAGAATCAATTGGCCGAGTTGATTGCCCGCGATCACAATCGGGCTGCTCTGATCATCTATTCCGTCGCGAACGAAACTCCCATCAGTGAGTCCCGCAATCAATTTCTGAGCCAACTTATCCAAGAGGCCCATTCCAGCGATCCGACTCGCTTGGTTTCCGCGGCACTGCAGGCCGACGAAACCCAAAGTGGTGGCCGGCTCTCGATCAGCATTAACGACCCCATCGCCAACGAATTGGACGTGATGGGTAACAACGAGTACATCGGCTGGTATAGTCACAGCATTGCGGATCTCGACGTTACCGACTGGACTTCGCGATACAACAAGCCACTGATTATGAGCGAGTTTGGGGGCGACGCCCTTTTTGGAAATCATGGCGACGCGCAAACGCGATGGACCGAGGAGTACCAAGAGAGTCTTTACGAGCATCAAGTGGCCATGTTGAAGCGCATTCCGTTCTTGCGCGGAACCACTCCCTGGATTCTCAAGGATTTTCGCAGCCCGCGCCGAACCCTTCCCGGCATTGAGGATTATTTCAACCGCAAAGGCTTGATTTCCGATCGTGGAGAGAAGAAGCGCGCCTTCTTCGTGCTGCAAGGATTCTATCGAGAGCTGCAGAACACCAAAGCGCCGCAGCCTTGATGTCATGGTTGGTTGCTCTGTCAGTGGGAGGAAGCATGTTCACACGACGTGAGTTTCTCGATACGGTTGCCATCGGCACGGCCGGCCTGGCAGTGAGCAATTCCGCAAAAAGCTATGATCAGATTCTCGGCTCCAACGACCGCCTGAACTTTGCTGTTATTGGTTTGAACGGTCGCGGCTATGCGCACCTTTCCTCACTCCAAGCCAACAAGAAGACTTCCCGCATCTCACATGTCTGCGACGTCGACAGTATTACGCTTAAGAAGTTCGCGGACGCGACGAAGCAAGAAACGGGCGAATCGCCCGCAGTCGACAGGGACTTTCGTGCCATCCTTCAACAAAAGGATGTGGACGCCATCACCATCGCTACTCCGGACCATTGGCATACGCCTATGGCCATCGCCGCTCTACAGGCGGGCAAGCACGTCTACGTCGAAAAACCATGCAGCCATAATCCGGCCGAAGGAGCGATGCTGGTCGAGGCGCAGAAGAAATACGGAAAGCTCGTGCAAATGGGTAATCAGCAGCGCTCTTCGGCTTATACCGCCGAGATTATCGAGAAAATTCACGGCGGGCTGATCGGCCGTGCTTACTATGCAGAGGCTTGGTACAGCAACACGCGAAAGTCCATCGGCATTGGCAAAGAAACCACCGTACCGCCGCAACTTGATTGGGATTTGTGGCAAGGGCCAGCACCACGCCGGTCTTACAAAGACAATGTTCAGCCGTACAACTGGCACTGGTTCAAAATCTACGGCACCGGGGAAACTCTGAACAATGGTACCCATGAAGTCGATGTTTGCCGTTGGGCTCTAGATGTCGGCTTTCCCAAGCGAGTCACTTCCTCCGGCGGCCGTTACCACTTCAAAGACGATTGGCAGTTTTACGACACACTTGTCACCAGTTTTGAATACGAAGACAAGATGATCTCCTGGGAGGGGAAATGTTGTAATGGGATGAAGTTCTATGGTCGTGATCGCGGTTCTGCCATCATGGGCACCAACGGCACGGTGATACTCGATCGCGATGGCTATGAAATCTACGATCTCAAAAGTAAAAAAATCGACGAATACAAAGTTGGCAGCACCACTTCATCGGCGGACACCATCGGCCGCGATTCCATGACTGATGCGCACTTCTCCAACTTCATCGCCGCCATCCGCAAAGGTGAGAAACTCAATGCCCCTGTTTCCGAAGGAAATGTCGCGGTCACGATGTTGCAACTCTCGAATATCGCCTGGGAGGTAAACCGTGAGTTGCATCTGGACACGGCGACCGGTCAGGTTCAAAACGATCCCAACGCCATGAAACTTTGGGGCCGTGATTACGAGAATGGCTGGGCGCCGCGCGTCTAGAGATACTGATGGCCGTAGAAATCGAGTTTGATTTTGTCGCTGTGCGAGTCGAGGACAGATGAACGTCAATCTCGGGAAGGCCGCGGTTGTAGGCGCACTCGGCGGTTTGTTGTTCGGCTTTGATACCGCCGTAATTGCTGGTACCACGCATCAACTGACCAACGTTTTTAACCTCACTCCTTCCACACTAGGACTTACCGTTTCCATTGCTCTTTGGGGCACGGTAATAGGGGCTATGTCGGCTGGCGTCATCGGTCAGCGCTTTGGGAGTCGCGAGATCCTTCAGCTTTTGGCAGTCTTTTATATCCTTTCAGCGTTGGGCTGTGCTCTCGCTTTCACTTGGCCCATGCTCATGGCGGGCCGGTTTCTTGGTGGCCTCGGCATTGGTGGCTCTTCGGTGCTGGGCCCCGTATACATTGCCGAAATTGCTCCTGGAAAATGGCGTGGCCGCCTGGTGGGCCTTTTTCAAATCAACATCGTTATCGGAATCTTGCTGGCCTATTTCTCCAATTATCGAATCGCCCAACTTGGTCTCGGAGCCAACGACTGGCGATGGATGTTTGGCGTCGCCGCCATCCCCGCAGTCCTTTTTTTGGTTATGCTTTTTGGCATTCCACGCAGTCCGCGCTGGCTGGCCACCCAGAATCGCCTCCAAGAGGCGCGCTCGGTTCTGAAACTCGTCGGCTCCGAAGAGCCCGACGCCGAGTTGAAAGAAATCGTCGATTCCATCCACCTTGCGCGTACCCAGAAATCGGAACCGCTCTTCTCTCACAAATATCGTTTGCCCATTTTCCTCGCCATCAGCATCGGCATGTTCAATCAACTCGCGGGCATCAACGCCATTCTCTATTATCTGAATGACATTTTCTCTGCTGCAGGATTTAGCAAGGTCTCCGCGGAATTGGGTCCCGTTGCCGTTGGCGCCATGAACCTGTGCGCTACGCTTCTCGCCATGACGGTAATCGACAAGCTCGGCCGCAAGACCCTGCTACTCATCGGCTCGGTCGGTCTGGTCGCCTGTCTTTCGGGCCTCGCCGCAATCTTCCTCACCCATCAACACCAGAATTTGTTACTGTGGCTGCTGATCGCCTACATTGCGTTCTTTGCCATTTCCCAGGGCGCCGTGATCTGGGTCTATATTGGCGAGGTATTCTCGAACCGCGTGCGGGCTAAAGGTCAGAGTTTGGGAAGCTCGTCGCACTGGATCATGAATGCTCTCATTTCCCTGATATTTCCGATGCTCTTCGCGTTTTCTTATGGGGCGCCGTTCGTGTTTTTTGCCGCCATGATGGTTCTACAATTCTTCGTGGTTCTGTTCTTCTACCCGGAAACGAAAGGCGCGTCGCTCGAGGCGCTCCAACACCGTCTTGGCCTAGATTGATTTCAGGGAACCCACCAAATCGGCTAAAAATTCCCGTTTATTGAACAATCGGCGATCACTCAGCCGACCAAAACCGCATCTTCTGCGTCTAAAGACTTAGGCATTTTTACCCGACTTTGTTAACCCGATTGTAACCATGCAACTCTTTTCTTTGCTTGAGCTTGGCTCTACAATAAGGAGGGTAATCATGCCGTCCGCAACCAGCGACGATATGGCAGTTACTGGTGTTGGTCTGCCCAGTCCATTCGCTCTCGCTGCGAAACATTTGGCCTCTGTAGGTCGTATTACAGATAGGCTCAACTGCATAACTGCTTCAGGTGTTACCCCCGCGCGGGTGGTCCGTGGCGGAATGGCGAAAGGAATAGCATGAAGACGTGGCACAAGGTCGCAATCGGCGTCGGGGCCGCGGCGCTGGCCGGCGGGATCGTGTTGTTCAGTATTAACCAGGCGAATAAGGGTGTGGTAACCGTGCAAACGGCCAAAGTCGCCAAGGTCGATTCTCTGGTTTCCCAGGTCACCGCCTCCGGTGAAGTTAAACCGTTTACGTATACCAATATTACTGCCCAGGGTTTTGGGCGCATCACGGACATATTGGTCAAGGAAGGCGATCACATCAAGAAGGGCGACAAGCTGCTTCTTCAGGACAATGTCCAAGCCAGCGCAGATGTGCAAGCCCAGGACGCCGCCATTAACTCCACAGAGTCGGGGATACAAGCCGCGGACGCCAGTTACAAAGCCACGGAAGCCGACCTGGTCACACAACAAGCGAATTTGGAGAAGGCCAAGCTGGATTATGACCGCGGCGTAGGCTTGTACAAAGATGGGCTGATTGCCAAGCAAGATTTCGATCAGCGGAAGACTGCGTACGATGCCGCCGTCGCGACTGTCGATGCGGCGCGTGCACGCATGCTCGCGCAGAAGGCTCAATTGGACGAGGTGCGCTCGCAACTGGCCCAGGGCAAAGCCCAGCTCGTGCACACGCGGGACATTCTGTCGAAGACCACCTATATTTCGCCCATCAACGGAATTGTGAGCTACCTTCCCGTGCGCATGGGCGAATATGTCGTGCCCGGCATCCAGAATGCTACCGGCAGCTTCCTGATGACTCTTTCGGACATGTCCACGGTCACTTCGGAGGTTAAGGTGGACGAAACGGACATCGTCAACGTGAAGATTGGCCAAGACGCGGACGTGACGATTGATGCGGTTCCGGGCAAGGTCTTCAAGGGCAAGGTCACCGAGATCGGCTCGCAAGCCGTGCTGCGCACTTCCGGGTTGGCCACCACGCAAACCACCACAAGCAACCAGGAAGCCAAAGATTTCAAAGTCGTCGTCACCCTCGAGAACCCTCCCGACAATCTCCGCCCGGGCCTATCCACCACCGCGAAGATTAAGACGGCGGAACGCAAAAACGTCGTGGCCGTTCCCATCCAAGCGCTCGCAGTGCGTTCCCGTAAAGATTTAGAAGAGGCCGCCAAGAACGCAAAAAAAGATGGGAATGTAACTTTGGCCGCCCCGCCTCCAGCGGCTGCGGGCGATCCGAAGAAAGATGAAGTCCAAGGCGTCTTTGTGGTGAACGGCAAGAAGGCTCTTTTCCGGCCAGTAGAGACCGGTATCTCCGGCGTCACGGACATCGAAGTCACCAAGGGTCTCCAACCCGGTGACGAGATCGTCGTGGGCAGCTACAAGGCTCTCAGAACCCTTAAGCCGGAAGCCAGCATCAAGGTGGACAACAGCGCGCCAAAGAAGACGGATGATTCCCAGTAGCAGGCATCCATAGGAGAGGAACTGTGCCCACTGAAACATCAACGCCCGAATCGTATCGCCAAGACCTGGTGGAATCCGGCGTTGCCATTCGCACCGAGGGTCTGACCAAAACCTACGAAATGGGCGCGGAACAAGTGCACGCCCTACAAGGCGTAGACCTCGAGATCCGCAAAGGCGAGTACGTAGCCATTATGGGCCCTTCCGGTTCCGGAAAGTCCACGCTGATGAACCTCATCGGCTGTCTTGATTCACCCAGCTCCGGCCGCTATTGGCTCGCCGGTCGCCTGGTCAGTGACCTTGATGACGATGAGCTGGCCTACATCCGTAACCGCGAAATTGGTTTCGTCTTTCAGACCTTCAATCTTTTGCCCCGCGCCACGGCTCTCCACAATGTGGAATTGCCATTGATTTATAACGGCACTCCGGCAGAAGAGCGCGTGGAAAGAGCGAAGCAAGCCTTGGAACGCGTGGACCTGACTCCGCGCATGAACCACAAACCCAACGAACTTTCGGGCGGGCAGCGCCAACGCGTCGCGATTGCGCGCGCCTTGGTGAACAATCCCTCGATCGTGCTCGCCGACGAGCCAACCGGTAACTTGGATTCCCGCACGGGTGAAGAAATCATGAGCCTGTTTGCGAACCTTCACCGTCAGGGGAATACCATCATCCTGGTCACCCACGAAATGGACATCGCGCAACACGCCCACCGGGTGATTTTCATCCGCGATGGAAAAATCGCTTCTGACGAAAAAGTCGTAAAGAAGCAGGTTGTGGCCGATTGAACTTTGGCTTCTGCAGGCTGAATACTCAGCGCGCCGCTACCGAGTGGCTAATGTTTTCCTCACCAAAAGACTCGATTCGCGCCAGATAGGTGTTCGACAAGCGGTCGTGCCAAGTCAGTCCATCTTCATCCCATAGCACCCAAAGAAAGCCCAGGAAACACGTGCCCGCGGATAGCAAGTAGCCCAGCGCGCGCAGCATGTACTGCCGCGGCGCCGGCATGTCACCGGTGAAGCTCGCTACCTGTATTCCGGTCACCATCATCCCCGGCGTGCTACCGCCGAACACCGTGAATAGACCAAAGTACTGCAGATAAACGAAGGCGAAGGTGAAGAAGCACACCGTCGCGCTGAGTTTGCTGAATGTGAAATGGCCACCCAACGATCCAAATAAGGCCAAGAACGCGCCGTAAGCGAATGCCAGGCAACCCACGTCGATCAACAGCGCATGACGGCGCTCGTCCAACGATGCTATCGGGAACAGACCATTTTCGATGGGCTGCAGCGGCGCCGGTTCCGCTTGCGACGAAGAGGCCTCCGAGTCGGGCGGCAGTGACACGTCGATCATCAGCCGTGGGTCCACCTCGGGCGGCTGGGCTACACGGCCAATGGCAATCGTGAAAGCGAAGTCATTTCGTTCCGCCGGCGTCGCAGGTAGATTGCTGTCTTCCAAGTCGACGGCGACGTCTCGGGGGGGCACAATATCATCGTCGCCATCGTCAAATGGCAATTCCGTCTGTCCTTCGTATGTCTTGCGTCGGCGCGCCCGATAGGCCTGCAGGCGCTGATTCAGTTCACTACGCCACTGTTCGTGCCGTACGACCGACGGCGCGATTCTTGCCTTGCTGCTAGCTTTGGTTGGTTCTAGCGGCGTTTCCGCATATTCACAAAATTGGCATAAGTCCTCGCCTGGCGCGAGAACAGAGCCACACTGCGAGCAGATTGTATTCACCGGTGCGTTTTGCGCTGCGGACGCTCTCACTCCGGTGAGGGAGGAGCGTTTTCAGATTAGCATCGCTCTGGGTGGCAATAAATGGGGCTTTCGAGGGAACGGCGCGTAAATGACACCTTCGGAGGCTTCGTTCAGAATTCGCCTTGTTGCGCTAGGATCTCACGACTGAAAGCGATTCGGCGGTCTAGCACTACAACCGCATAGTTCGCACATCCGGACAGCTCTTGTTCCGTCCAAGCATGCCATGACGGCACCAGACGCCCGATCGTCTTTTCCAACAGCGCCAGAATATCGTAGTAAATGCCCACCGCTTGTAGGCCTGTGCGGTCTTCCGGCCGTTCCGGGCATAGGCGCAAGAGCTGCATCACTCGAGCGAAATCGCGACCAGACGCCATATTGGGTATGCCCGTCACGTCGCGAACTTCCTTGGACAGTGTGTGGCGCGAGGACGACGCCATCAGCGACCGGCAATACGACACGAAGAACATCATCAGCGTCGCCACCGAGATCACAAAAATGATCGCGGCCATCATCGCGCCACCGCCAGCAGACGAGCCGGCACCAGCCGGCTGTCATCAGTGTGCCGCCACATCGTGAAGGTCCAGGAAAGCGGCAGGAAACACCCTAGCACTGGTGCGAGTATATACATCTCGGCTGACTTGCTTGCCAAGTTCACCAGTGCGTAGCTTGCTGCGTAGGCGCTGAAGTATAAGCCAAGAGACAGAACAAACTGCACGATGCGGGTCCGCGACTCGCGCAACTTCAATACGGCCCCCCAGAGGATATAGGTCAGGACGAGGCCAACAAAGTACAGATTCTGAGAGAGCACGTAGGCAAAGTTTGTGGACAATCGCTCTGTTGATTGAGCAACCACTCCGTAGGAAAAAAGCGCTGTACCCAATAATAGCAGTACCGCGGTCAACCGAATGTATCTTCCAAAACGAAGCTCACCGAATACGTGAGCGTACAGACTGATGAGCGCCACATACAGCGCCAAAGTCAGCAGTGCATCCGTGTAAAAATAAGTGTAGCGATATTCGTGTGAGTTGACTCCGAATTGGCTCAATGCGAAATCGCGAGCCACACTCGAACTCAACGCAGACAAAAAATAGAGATTTAAGAAAAAATAACGAAGAAAGGAACGCCGCACGAGCGAGCACACCACAAATGCCAGCTCTAGGGCCGTTCCAAAGTACCAAATAAAAGTGATAATGGAGCTAGACATCAAAACTCTTTCAGTCCAGCTCCGGTCGAGCTTTAATTCCGCTTCGACTGAAACTGGCTACGGCTTCGAAGGCGCTGGGGACCCTCCGGGCCATGGCTCCGGTCCGTTGGCAATTACCACCGCACCGTTCGAATGATTGTTACTGCTCAGTACCGTCTTCAAGCCCATCGAGCAAACAAGAATACCCAAAGCTAGGGCGAGCGCCCCAAGTTTCCTTGACATGGTGCCTCCGAGGAAGTGAACGTACGGAGACACTCTATCCCTATTGCGGATAGTGTCAAGTGGGACACACTACGGCACTGTTAAATAATCATCAACAGCGTACCCCCGACTTAGTTTCGCCATACCTTCGCATGGCAGCAAGTCGGAGGCTTCTGTACGCCCAAAGCGTAGCGACCTCCGGTGCGTCGGAACAACAGTACTCAGGTCCCAGCGAATTGGTACCAAAGTACTACCCGCGCGCTTATCACAAATTCGTGCAACAAACCAAGCGACGCGCACTCGACGGGTCATTGCATGCTTTACTCCGCTCGATGGCAGCAAATCGTTAGAAAGCTCGCGGTTTCCTAGCGTCCTCACGCGCTTGACACCCCTGCCAATTCGTTCGTACGATGGAAAATTGTCTAGGGCCGGCGTAGCTCAGTGGTAGAGCGAGGGTCTCATAATCCCTAGGCCGTGGGTTCGATTCCCCCCGCCGGCACCATTGGTTTCCGGTCCAGCCCGGACACATGGGTAACACAACGTACCTAAGACATAGGTAACACTTTTGGGCCGAACGGATTTTCGAGTGGTTCGAGCTGGACCTGGACTTTTGCTAATGGCGATCCCGCCAAGAATCATGGCGTTGGTAGTATGATTCCCGGAAAAATCGCCTGGCCGTTGATGGTCATATGCATTGCTTACCAACCAACCTTTGACCAGTCGAAGGTCTACCACACCTCGTACATTCTCGATTTGTTTTGGACCGATCCGGTCACGAAGCTCCCACGAACGGACTACAAAATTGGAGAAGATATTCCCGCTAAACAACTTTATTTGAGACTTGATAGCCAAAGCCCAATAAAGGCAGACTAGCCCTGTCACGGCAAGGACTATTACGCAAGATAATGCACATGTGCGTCTACTAGTTCGATACCGGGAAAACCTTTTCAAAAAAATGGCGTTGGAGTAACTATCGAGTTAACATCAGCGCAAACCCTTCGCAGCTCAGGGCGAGCGAGTGGTGAGGAAAACTGGGTACGACACTAGGTCGCCGCGTCCGCGCTTTGCGCCGCCGGTTCAGTGGTCTCCACAGCCGCTTTCCTTGCCGTCTGGGGCGCGACGCGCACTTTGAACCGTCGTGCCAGTTTGTGCGAAGGCCTTTCCACCAACAAATAAAACAGATAGGAGAAGAACAGGCTTGAGGCCATGACACAAACCCAGTTAACAATGGGATGCGGTTTCCATGGGAGCATCTCGAAGATTCCGCCGCCATACGCGTGAATCAGGTACAGCGAATAACTCCACGAGCCCGCCGCCACTAGCCACGGCGCTGGCGAATGCACTTTGCCGCGGGCCAGCTCTTGCCGCAGCCAAAAATACGCCAAGACGCCGAACCAAATCATCGTTTGTGGGAATGGAATTCCCCCCTTGAAATGGAGCATCTCCGCGGTCCAACAGCCCAGCCACGCCAAGAATCTCCAGGACCAGATGGACAGGGTCGAAACGTCCCTGTTCAAGGATTCCACTTGCTCTGCCAGCAGGCATCCCAGGAGCCATACGGGGAGCAACAGCATTGCCGTGCCGAGTGGACCGTATCCATGAAAGTTTAGCGAATGCGGTTGCGTCAGCGCGATCGCTACTCCGACCGTGAAAGAAATCGGCAGCACCCACTTCCATCCGAACTTGTTCCGCGTTTTACGCAACAAAGGATACATCGCGTAGTAAATCTCTTCGCAGGCCAGGCTCCACAGCGGCGACTCCCACAAGACCGAGTGCTCGCCCCAATATGTGAGTTTTCCGAACGAACGGTAGACCACCAGGGCGGCCGCCACGGGGATCAGGATTCGCGTATAGCGTCGCAAGTAGTACTGCAAAATGTCGATCTTTGCCGATCCCCGAAATGGCAAGTGGATGCAGAATCCAGAAATAACAAAGAAAACTATGACCGCCGGAGTGCCAAATACGACCGTGCTCCAGCCGCGCTTGAATAGATGCCAGAGCCCCGTGCCGGTGTTCGGATCACCGAAGAGCGGCACCATCTCAAAGTGCCCGACGGCCACCCAAAACGCCAAGATGAAGCGCAGTGCGTCGAGGACAGGAAAGTAGAGTCCAGCTACCCGTTGAGAACGGGACAGCTGACCTTTTGAATTTGTCACGCCGCTCTCCCCTAAACTCGCGCCACAGAAGCGACTACTGCTCCATCAGGGTTTCGCTCCCGGAAGTTTACTCTCGCGTCTTGACTTCAACACGTGGCTAACATTCTTAGCCCTTTTCGGCACCAAGAAAAGGGCTTTCGCTTGCGCATCGTGAGAAATACGGTTTAGTCTCGGTGCGCTAACTCCCTCTGAAGGCGAGACTTACAGAAAATACGCAGGCGGGCGAGTCGCTATCGAGTTAAGGTCTCAATCAGAATTTCCTTCTTCGTTTCGGCCAAGCCATTCACTGCCTTCAACGACGCCGCGTAACCCGCCAATGCCGCCGCCGTCAGCGCCGCAAAAGCCACCGCCGGCAGCCACGCATTCCCCGTCCACTTGCCCGCCAGCAGGATCACCGCGCACACGCTCATCAACACAATCTGCACCCCAAACGCGGTCCACACCGCGACCCCCGAGTTGCGCTGTCCCTTCATCTTCCCGATCTCCATCTTTTTGGGAAAGCTCAGCGAAGACCAGTTGGCAATCGCGAATTGCCCAAACACCGCAAAAATCGCCGCCACTACCGTCGCCAGAAACATCGGCGCACCCGGCCAGCCCAACCGCCAAATCAGCAACCCCAACGACAACGCAAACTCGAAACCCACCATCCCCGCCAGGAACAAATTCTTCCCTAGCAAAACATCCTGGAAGCGCACCGGAGCCATGAAGTACGTCTGAATGCCCTTGCCCTCGAATGCGAACGAGTTATACGCCGGAGTCAGCAACAGCAGAATCACATACCCTAAAACGCCCGGGAAAAACACCGCGGGCTTAAGCGAGTGCTCCTTCAAAACCGAGCCCGGCCCAAACTGATACGTGAAGAACACCACCATGATGGGCGGCAGCAACAGTTGCAAAAATGCAAACCCGTTTCGCATCATGTAGCGGAACTCTTTCACCACCACCGCCATAACCTGTGGCGATAACGGTCCTGGCCGCTCCACGTCCGCCACTTGTTTTCGCGCGCGCCTCTTGAGCACCACCGGCGCCGCGCTTTCGCTGATCATTTCCCCGCTATATTGCGCCGAGAACCGTAGCCACAAAAGCACGCTGCTCAGCAACGCCCAAGCGAAGAGCCCGCCCAGGCCCAGCCAGTAGCCGTGAACATTCCCGCCAACGGCTGCTCCCACGGCGTTACCAGCCAGCGAGCCCGGCATCCAGCTGAGATACGGCAGCAAGTGAAAAAGTCTGGGTTTCGCTCCATGTCCATACCTCTGAATCGCAGGATTCAGAAAGTTCGTCGACACCATGCCCATCACAAACAACGCCAGAAACAATTCCCGCGATTTCCGTTTCGCCAGAATCTTTTCCAGCCACGAGCCGATCAGCCGCTCCAGCGTCACGTTGGTCAGCACAAAAAAGAAGCTCACCAGCGCCATAGCGGGCAACACCCCCGGCTGTGCTGTGCCTGCGCCTGCGATCATGCAAAGGATCCACACGATCGACGAGATCGCCGCAAAGTCCGACAGCCCGTAGCCCAAGCCCAGCAAATAAAATGCCCGCCGGCTCAACGGAAACCGCAAAAGGGAAGTAAATTCAAAATTCGAGCCGAATCCCGCCACAAATATCGGGAATACTTGCCACCACAAAAAAATTCCCCAGAACAGCAGCGCTAGCCAGCCTGCGCGATGTTGCTTCAGAAATTGGTACCCACCAAAATAAAACGCAAACGCTAACCCGATCACGATTGCGGCGCTGAAAACCGTCACCCAGATCATCCCGATCAGGTCCCACACATTGTTTTTGCGCCGCAGGCTGTGCTTCAGCATCAGCCAACGCACGCCCGCCACCAGCCGGATCTGCTCGAACACCCCCGGCAGTTTCGCTACGTCAGCCACGTCAACTCCTCCAGCCGCGCCTGCTCTCCGCCGCTCTGTCCCACGATGGAAAGAAAAATCTGTTCCAGCGTTTTCTTCTCGCCGGCTTCCGCGGCCACGCCTGCTCGCAATTCTTCCAGCGAACCCTGCGCCACCAGCCGCCCTTGGTGGATGATGCCCACGTGGCTGCACAGCCGCTCGACGATTTCCAGCACATGGGAAGTCAGAAAGATGGTCACGCCGCGCTCCGTCATCCGGCCCAGCAGCGCTTTCAGCGCGCCCGCTGCCAGTGCATCCACGCCCTCGAATGGCTCATCCAGAAATAAAATACGCGGCCCATGAATCACCGCGGCCGCCAGCGCTAATTTCTTCTGCATGCCATGCGAATAATCGGCCACCATGGCTTTTTCGCGGTCCGCCAATTGCATGAAATCCAGCAACTCCTCAGCGCGTTTCTCCGTGGTCGCGCGATCCAGTCCGTACATACGCCCAACAAACCGTAAATATTCGATCCCCGTCAGACGATCGAACAAGCCCATGCCTTCCGGCACCACTCCGATTTGTCTCTTCACTTCTACGGGATGCGCCTGAAAATCCAGTCCCAACAATTCCATTCGCCCGGAAGTAGCCGCCAGCAATCCCGTCAGCATTTTGATCGTGGTCGATTTTCCGGCGCCATTCGGTCCCAGAAAACCAAAAAACTGCCCGGCTTGCACGCGCAGATCAACGTTATCCACCGCCGTCAACGCCCCAAATTTGCGCGTCAATTTCTCCGTTGCAATCGCAATTTCGCTCATCCCACCCGCCTGTCCACGCACACCCGCGCCACTCCGTCATCTCGTATTACGCAAGCCGGGTCTGCAAATATCAAGCCTTTTGCTGGCCAGAGACGCTGTGTGGCGGCGTGGATACGGGATTGCTTCCGCTGCTGCTCGTCGCCGCTCCGCGCTGCGGCAGTACCGCTAACACCGCGGGCAGTTCCACGCGAAACACTGCTCCGCCTTCTTGGCTGTTGTAGCAGAAAATCTTCCCGCCATGTTCTTGCACAATTCCGTAACAAATGCTCAGTCCCAGCCCCGTGCCTTTGCCTACCGGTTTCGTCGTGTAGAACGGATCGAACACGCGATGCGGCTCCCGCAATCCCGGCCCGGTGTCAGAGAACAACAACACCACATTGCCGCGATCCCGCAGCGTGCGGATCGTCAGTTTGCCGCCGCCGGATCCCGCCATAGCGTCCAGCGCATTAGTAATAATGTTGAAGAACACCTGCATCAATTGATTGTTGTCGCCGCGCACGCCCGGCAGCACCGATTCCAACTGCATCTCGATCGTCGAACCTCCGCTATGCAGGTCCAACGCGCGCAATTGCACCGCATTCGTCAGCACTGTGTTGATGTCCAGCAGCGTGCGTTCCGCGGGAACCTGCCGCGCAAAACTCAGCAAATTTTGCACCAGGCTTTTCGTGCGCCGTGCCTGCTCGCGGATTTTTACCGCGGTGGCTCGCGTCCGCTCCGGCAACGTGGCATCGTCCGCCAGCAAATCGGAGTAGCCCAAAATCGCCGTCAGCGGATTATTGATTTCGTGGGCCGCGCCGGCCGCCAACTGCCCCAGCGATACCAGTTTCTCGGATTGCACCATTTGCGCCTGCAGGCGCTGCAGATTCTCGATCGAACTTTCCGAGCGTGCCAGCAACCGTGCGCGGTCCGCATCCGCCAGATGCGTGCGCAGAAACACCAGCAAGGCCAACGGCAAGGCTGCAATCAGCGTCACCGTGAGCCGGAAATCCCGTACTGCCTGCGTGTCGTGTTCAATGCGCAGCGCATACAACGCAAACAACGGCAAGCTCAGCACCGCGGCCATTGCAAAGCGCGATGCCCACACATATTCGCCCGCGCTCCTGTCTTCGATGCCTTCCATCGGCGCGTCGAATTCGTTCCGTTTGTGAAATGCAATCGCTCCCGCCATGCCATACCAGAAAAACGCCGTCATCATCGGCAGGTCGTACAACGCGCTGCCCGTGAAGTACGTATTCCTCGCAATCGCCAGGTTCGTGGCCAGCGAATCCAGCATGTACAGCGCCGTCGCTCCGAACAAATTCAGGTACACCGTTCGCCAGGCTCCCCGGGTACGCCACCAGCAGATCCCAAAACCGATGGTGATCAGGAAATGTTGCAGGTACGTCAGCGTGTTGTAGTTGGTGTTGTAGATCTCCAGCGTGGGCGTGGCGTACATCCACGGCAGGACCACGAAGACATACAAGAACGTCCACCACGTCAGCAACAACCCAAAGTCCAGATAGCCCAAGCCTACGTGCAGCTCGCCGCGCTTCCGGTGTGGCCGCAAAGCCAAAGCCGCGATGAGCGGAATGCCGCGCAGATAAAAAATAATGTCGCCGGCGAACAGTCCCGGCACTTCCTTGTGCAGATACACTTCGTAGTACGTCCACTGCAGCTGCCCGACCATCCACATCGTGCAGCTCAACGCCAGTAGCATCCAGAAAAGGTTCCGCCGCCAATGCGGTGTGCCCGCGTTGATCAGCAGCCCAGCATTGGCCAGAAGCGGTACGAAGCACTGCACCACGTCGCCAAAGGAGCTCAGCCTGGGCCCCGGACCCAGGAAATGCGCCACCCCCGCGTACACCGCGAGGAATCCCATCCAGGCCACAATCAGCCATGTGGTTTTGCTGAGCTTGGACATCCCGACCTTCCCTGCTCCATATTCTAACTGTCGTTTGGCCCCAGCAAGGGTGCTTCGCCGTGACTGCATAGCCAAAGCATCACCGCTTAGAATCCTTCCTGGGTTCGCTCTGTGGCCGACTTGCTCTTCAACTGCCTGATGTTCTGCTGGACGTGTCTGAGCTAAAGCATTCTAAAGCCAACAATGGTCAAGGTGTAGCCGGAGTTCTTGCGCCGCAATTCACCGCCATATCCTGTCCGCTCCTCAAGGCAGCGATGCACGCGATTGCAACCACCGGAGATGCAAGAGCTAGAGTCAAGACCGTCGCCGAGATGCCAAGGCCGATGCCGATTTCAACCACTATCGACTGTTTTCCGCCACCGCTAAACGCGCCGGATAGTTTTCCGCTGCGGACTGGCACGGACTGCCCAAGAATGGCGTGAAGTAGTCGGCTGGAATATTCGGCGTCCGGTCGATCGGCTTCATAACCACGGCACTGAAGGTGGCACAGTACAAGTTGTAATCTTCATTCAGCGCCGCAACCACCTCCGGGCTGAATTCGGATATGCCCCGCCAACTGGCCACCTCCCGGTAAGGAACGAAGCGCGGATGGAAAACTGCTCTGGGAGTCAGGCGTTTCAGAATCACTACATCGAACTGCCGCTGCCGGATCTCTTCCACAATTGGCGCGGAAGTCCAATGTCCTGTCAATTCCAGCGAGTGTGTCGAAAAGCCATCCAGGAACTCGGGATCCTTGCCTCTCAGGCCCAGCATCGGTATATCGGTCAACACCCGAACGGAGTGCAGTGGCGCAAACGATACGTTTTTCGGCACTCCTCCCATATACGCAACGTACTCGTCCTCATACTTCAGTCCACTCCACGTCGCATAGACTAAGACTGGAACCAATAAGATTGCGGAGAATTGTAGTTTTGGCTGGCTCTGGAACAGCTTGATTGCCGCCGGCACGACCAGGCAGCACCCAGTCAGTCCCGGAAGCAGATAATTGGTGCTTCCTTCAATTTGCGGCAGCCCCGCTAATCCGGTCAAAACAGTAACCACAAGAAATACCCCTGCGAACTGCCAGTCCTTCCCCATCTTCCAGCAACCCAGCAGTCCCATCACTCCTACGCAGATAGGCACGATGTAATACGGCTGTACGATCAAAAGCCCCAGGAAACCTACGCCTCCCTTCAACGACCAATAGGCATTCCCAATCGATGTGAATTGTTCCCAAAACGGCTCTTTTCGCAGCACCAGAATCGCGAACATCAAAGCAATCGGGACCGCTGCTGCCACCGAGAACACCACCAACCGCCGGAACTCCTTGCGCCAAAGCAGTACCAATCCAATGGCAAGCCCCGCCGCTGCTCCTGGCTGCTTCACCAGAAAAGCCACTCCTGCCAGCAATCCGGCCAACACCACAAAAAGCCAGCGGTGTTCCTCCATCTTCAGTGCTAACAACAGGCTGCCCAACATTAATAGCAGTGCGAGAAGATCCGGACGCGCCGTGATATTCCATCCAAGAAAGTCTGGTTGCGCCAACATCATCAGGCCGGCGACCGCCGCCAGCACCCAGGACGAACCGAGCTTTCTGCAGATCCAGAACACCAGCAGCGAGCTGCCCAGGAAGCATCCATATGTCAGCATCCTTATGCGTCGAGCGGTGCGATCCACATCCAGGTGCGACACTCGCGCGATACCGGCCATGACCGCGTAAAACAACGGTCCGAACGGTTGTTCCACGTGGGGCCGCTGGCTGTAGGAAATGTAGAGTTGACCGGTAGCTCCCGCGCGCAATGCAGTATACACATTCGCTCCTTCGGGTATCGAGGTGTCTACCGGGTTGTCGATCAATTTCACCGACTCTCTGTTCAGCTTCACGGCACCTGCAATGCAGTAAACCACCAGCGCGCCGAACGCTATTGCCGAAAGCAATTTGCCATACCAAGTACTGCCCCATTTCGTGAGCTTTCGTTCGGCTGGCGCGGGCGCAGTCGTACTTTTGTGCACGTGTTTCCTCTCCGTAAAGAATTTTAAGTGAATCACCGGGGGCGGTGAAAGGCTCGCTGGCGCCATCTTCGCGGCTGCTATTAGGGTATTGGGCACGAGCGTTTCCCAGTCGAATGGGCTGGCCATAACCCCAAATAATAGGGTTCATCGGGTCTGCGGCAGTCCAAAATCCGTGCAGCGCGTGCGTTTCAGATGTGGCCGCCAAAGCATCACCGCTGGGTACCTATATGACCAATTTCGCGGTTAACACATTGCAGGAGCCAACGGTGGTGAATGGTTAGCCGAGGCCCTGCGCTGTGATTTGCAACGAAATTTCACCCTTCACGGGATTAAGGCATCGACTTCCGCTGTTGCAACCAGCGACGCCGCTCCCACATACGATGCGACGCCACAGCTAGAGTCAAGATCGTCGCCAAGATCATCAGGACACATACCGCCCGCGGTTTCTTAACGATCTGAACTACTGTAAGGGAGAACAATATCAGAGGGACATAGGGCAAGCTAAGTGCTAGAGTCCTTCGAGCATCACCCCAAGCCGGAGCGCTGTTGTCGCCTTCGGAAAACAACACATAAAGACATAACGGCAGAAGCAAAAGATAATAATGTATCCACACGAGTGGGCTGGACAGCAGCATGACGGCACATCCGCAACCGCCAATGCAAAAAGCTCTATCCAAGCGAAGGCGAGCACGTATCTCTTTCGGTAACAGCGTCGGGGAGTGTTTTTCTCGGCGCGTCGAGAAGAAGAACCAAACAAAGGCGGCCAGTAGGATCATGGGAATCGCCGCTGACCAATGGCTGGTTGCCCCAAAGAGAAACGCAGAAAGGCTGAAATTGCCCTGCTCCAGCGGATAAGTTGCAGTTCCATTTAGAGTTTTCGGCAAGCTATAAAGGAACTGGAGCCACATTCCGGGTTGGTGAAAATAAGCGGCTGCCGCCAGAACAGAAGAGGCGAATCCTGCTACACAACCCAAAAACAGATACAAAAATTCCTGGTACTCGGCGTCGGCAACACCGGCGATCACACTTAGAACCAGTATCATCAGTGTGGTCGGTTTGAATGCAGTGGCTGCGCCGATGGTCAGACCCGCTAACAGCGGCTGGGACCGTGCCATGAAGAAGATGAAAAGCACGATCCCAAATAACTGAAGCTCGTTGACGTTCCCCGCGTTGATATCGGACAGAAACGGCTCGTAGTTCCACAAAATAAATGCAAAAAGAAGCGCTATCGCAAGAGTATTGAACCGCAACAATCTGCTAAGAAAAAGTATGGAAGCCGCCAAGCAAGCCATGCTGACGAACAGGAATCGCTTTTGGTCCGCTAGGTAATCGCCCGACGAAAGCGCTCCGATCATCGCATAAAGCAGCGGAGTCCCGGTCGCGTCAATTCTGCCATTGTAGAGCCGACCAGCCATGGCTATAGCTTCGCGTTGATGATCAGAAGTGCCGGGAGATTGCGCTTGCAGGAACGCCGTCGAACCCATCCGCAGCTGGTTTTCGGGCGAATAAATATTCGGAATAGCTTCGTGACGCAATACCTGTGGCACGGACCAAAAAGTGTAGAAATCGACGGTCGGGCCATTGGTCACCAACGTCCAGCGTGTCCATGCCAGTTGTGCCAGTACCAAAAGGCTCAGAACAGTGGCCGTCCGCAGCAACGAGTTGCCATTCCGAAGAAAGTCCTTCTT
>Ga0335072_10000987_pt1 | contig 48963 bp, 45 predicted proteins | sample Lox_Sample_21_FD_206725 | JGI IMG/M metagenome (GOLD analysis project Ga0335072, IMG submission 206725) | Soil microbial communities from Loxahatchee National Wildlife Refuge, Florida, United States - Lox_Sample_2.1 | ecosystem: Environmental > Terrestrial > Soil > Wetlands | place: USA...
CGTTTTGGACCATCATTCCCATGAAGCCACCAGGCACGCGCTCTTTGTCCACAGAGAACCAAAACAACCGTCCCTTGTGCCAGAACCGATGAAATCCAGTATGCGGTTGATAGAGTGGTGGACTACTTGCTGCCCAATTGTTGAAATTGAAGATGGAATCTTCGGAAAGGTCCTGCAATGTCTTCATCTCGTCGCCGTCCTCGTCGTAGCTCTCACCGGCACTGTAGCCTCTTAGGTTTCGAACCTGGCGGAGTGCGGCTTGTTCCGCCACCCATTCAAGGATATTGTCGTAGATAGGATCGTAGTTGTAAATTGTAACGGAGGAGCTGAAATAACCGAAGAACTGTGCGCTGATATGCTTCATGGCGAATTGCCCGCCGAAGGCGAAAGCGAAGAGGAGCACACATATAGACGCTATGATGGAGATGTCGAAGGCGAAGGCGTCAAGTATGTACTTTGATATGATCGAATAGCCAGGTATGAAAGTGTCAAGTATTGTGGAGGGAAGGTGTGTGATGTCCGCCACCGTTTCATTTTGTGGGAGGCGTCCAAGGCGCCGCATGCTTGGGAGTGCCATTGCGATGAGCTGTTGTGATGGTTTCAGAAATGAGAGACCTTTGTAGATTCAAAGACACGACATAATAGAATGTGCGCCCTCTCGGATGATCTATTTACAGGAGAGGTGCTGAAATAAAGGTAGAGTAAGAACTCTCTGATATCAATGACTCTTGCTTAAATATCCCATCGCCAAGAAGCGATGATAAGTCAAGTTGAGAGCCTCAGGCGATGGAGTTAGGTCTAACAAGCCCTTCCGGACAAAAATCCGATGGGCTACAGGTCCACTCTCGTACCTACGAGAAAATGACTCTTGTGTTGACTTCAGCAGGATACTTTCAGGCAGCAGGTGGCGAAAAATAGCTTGAAACGTCATTGCTGCAGCTGCCTAGAGATAAAGCCTGGGAACGAGCAAAACTACTTACGTACGGTACTTTTGTAAGAGGGATTTCTTAGCGCTTCCATACCAAGCGGATCAGGCACAGGCGCAAGGGATTTGATGCAAGCTAGCGATGCGGCTGAAATGTATGCCTTCGCCCGCAACGGCCCTGCTTTCTGTATCCTCCAGTCATAACCACGCCGTACCTTGTTTGGTGCCTGAGAACCCTAAACAGGCTAGCCAAACATAAACTCAAAATACGATGTCGCCTAATTTCTAGGACAAAGCGGCACGTCTTCGCAGCTAGCCCTATGCAAAGACAATGCGCCGTTGTTGCCTGAATAGCGGTCACCAGAGATGCCTTCGTAGCCTCAAAATTTGGCCAAGGCCTTTTGTCCAACAAAAGAAAATTGCTGAAGGCCACTAGCATCACTCCCGATCTAAATACTCTCGCTATGCAAACCCCAGCCCTGAAAATGCCAGCTTCCGTCAATCCATTACCGCCCTTGCGGAAGTGTACTACTAAGAGCCGCACCAAGCACCTCATCGGCTGCCTCATCCAATCCCAGCTCGACCTTTCGTCCAGTGCTCATGTCATCGTTCGCTCTTGTCGCTCTCCCCTCGTTGCCATTTCCAAAACGCCTGCGCCGTCTTGGGCTTTGTGTAGCGTGAGGCGTTCCCAGCTCCTGCGCCATCGTGCCCTCTTCTCCCTCTTCTTCCATGGCCCAGATTTCCACGGCACGCCCCAGCAGTGTGCTAGCCACGCCTCCGCCAGATGCGTCCCCGCCCAGCACTCGAACTGCCTCGTGAAGCGCAAGGACCGCTTCGTGCGTCCGATTCGGCATCGACAAGAGTACTAGACCGCGAGAAGTGTGGATGCTACCTATAAGGTTTCTGTCATCATACCCAGCAACTGCACCAGACCCTCCACTGCGCGCAGTGTCAGCTAGGGTACTAGGCCCAGCATTATAGAGTTCAATTCGACGATCGTCCGCAGGGTTGAAGAGCGAGCCTCCGGTGATGGTGCGTAAACCTTCATCGAACTCAGCTAATGCTTCGTCCAGCCTGCCCAATCGCCGCAACGCATGAGCAAGATTTGCTCGTGTTGCAACCCAGGCTGTGGGCGAGCAGCCAAGCTCTCCAGCCAGCACCAGGCTTTGTCGGAACAGTTTGACCGCCACTTGCAGGTTCGACTGATGGTAGAGAATCACTCCCAGCTCGTTCAGGACGAGAGGATCCCCTCCGGTAATTCCCCCCAGAACTTTGGCTGGGTCGAAGCCTTCTCCCGTATGTGTCGTTCCGCTACTCATCTCGTAAGCGGCTACACAGTATTCCAGTGCAAGTTGCATATTATTCAGGGCCAAGTGCTGCATCCCAAGGAATAGTTGTGGGAGGTGACTTCCCTGAAATAATCTGGCTGCGGTGCTGTATGCGGCTATAGCTTGGTCATGCTCACCTTCTGCAGCAAAGGTGTGTGCAAAGCCTATCCAAGCAGCAGAAGAGTGCGGATCCATCAGGCTCGCTTTCGAAAAAAATCGCCTGGCTTCTGAGATTCTGTTTGTGCTCAAATAATACGTGCCGATCGCTAAGTATGTGTATGGCTCATGAGGAGCATGCTGAGAAAGGGTATGCGATAGCAAGAAAAGGGTATTATGAGATGAGGTTTCGTAAAGACATGCCAAATGTAGAGGATATAGTGTCGGATTGTGCCCTAGTGAAGACGCCATACCAGGGGCAGACGAAGAGGAATCAATCGGGGCCGCGGTTTGTGAGTTGAGGATTGAAGACGTAATAGCAAGAGCTTCGTGGAATCGACATTGAGTATACAGAACCTCGGCACGAGTGAGGAGGAGATCTGGGTTGTCTGCAAGATTGTAGTGGGTGGAAAGAGTTTCTGTAGCATCAGACAGTGCAGTGGGTGAAGCATATTTCGACAGGCGAGTGGTATATAGTAGCTTCGTGAAATGGGCAGCCTCTTGGGCTACTGAAGGGTCGTCGTGCTGCACAGATTCGAAGTCGAGCTCTTCAAGAAAGGCAAGTTCTTCGGCAGGAGACATGAACGAGTTCTTCATGAGTTGATCGAAAGCCTCAAAGCACTGCACATCAATCCTCACAGCATCTTTGTAACACTCGCGAGCACGGTCAAATGCATTGCGTTTTGCAAAACATAGTCCGCGCAAATAGCACATTGCAGCTTGGAATTTAATGCCCTTCTCTTGCTCTCTGTCTCTCTCGCGCTCTTCACTGTATTCGATGCGGTCCGAACGATGAGATGTCTTGCCATTGCGGAGAGTAACGTGCCGTGAAGGATTCCCATTTACATGGGCAAGTTTCCGTCGCGCGTTATGAGAGCTCGTGATTAGGTGCGTGGGATTTTCGTCGCCCAGGATCGACAAAGCCTGTTCATATCGGCCCTGCTTAATGTAGCAGTGTGCGGCGAGGTAGCGGCAGGATAGACTGCGTTCTATGAGGTCCTTTCTAGCCAATAAAGCAAGAGCTCGTGTGTAGTTGTTGTTGGAGAAGTGAACTTGGGCAAGCCAAAAAGCGTCAGAATCGTCATCTGGGAATAGTCAGTCTCAGCAGCAGTAGTCGTTCAGCAGTTGTTCCTGGTGCATACTGGTCAGGGCGAGGACTTTGTCCCCAATGTAGATTGCTGCATCATGCTGGCCCTTGTTCAGTGCTTCTTGCCGCCAACTTCTCAAATATTTGTCCATCCTGCCAGAATGGTCTCGTGGGGGAAGCTCAAGTGATGTTCCAAGAGCGTTTCTGGAATCTGGTGCAATAGCCAAAGCGGATCGTTTGTCTTTCGAGTGATCATGTCGAATGCGCAAGTAGTCGATCAAGCAAAAGATTGGTTGCAGCTATTATCCTCAATACTGAGGAATGTTCGTGAACAAAAGTCGCGCCCCAGGCGAGAACGCGCCGCAGTGCTTGTATTCCGATTGGGCAGGCGCACAACTTATTGACGCCTAAATTTTAGCTGCCAGTCCCCCGCATGTCGCTTGCAGCGTTCAAAAGAAGCATAGTGAAGCGCTGATGAAGAGCCGCAGTGGGGGCTTTCTAAGCAACTTATCACTACGAAGCTACTAACTTCTCAGAGGCGTTTTGCCAAAAAAATTCCGTCTTGGCCCTCATAAGCTTCAGAAGAGTGCTCAAGCAAACGGCTGCTCTTTAGTACCACCATATACGTCTTTCCGTTCTTTATCGACCACCATCTACCGCTTGCGCAGGTGCGCGGACAGTGACCGCTCTTTTAACTTCACACCTGTTCTTTGAACCCCGCGACGGTCATAATATCCAAGTCGACTCCTAACCCATCATGTCCGAGCGTAAGGTACTTTCGAAATACTACCCTCCTGAGTTCGATCCTTCGAAGATCACACGCACACCTCGCCACCTACGCCCCACGGGTCCCAAAATCATCACTGTCCGGCTTATGGCGCCCTTCTCGATGAAATGCACAGCATGTGGCGAGTACATCTACAAAGGCCGCAAGTTTAATGCTCGCAAAGAAACCACCGATGAGAAATACCTCAAAATCCAGATCTTCCGCTTCTACATCCGCTGCACGCGGTGCTCGGCCGAGATCACGTTCAAGACCGATCCGAAAAATATGGACTACACGTGCGAGAGAGGTGCCAAGCGAAATACTGAACCATGGCGGGACACAGCTAAGATGGAGGAAGTGAACGAGACGGATGAAGAAAGGCTGGACAGGTTAGAGAGGGAGGAGGCAGAGGAAAATGAGCTGCAGGAGCGCAATGCCATGGAGGAGCTAGAGCAGAGGATGATGGACAGTAAGCGAGAAGTGCAGGTCGCGGACGCCTTGGACGAGATTAGGGTACGAAACGCGCGGATAGAGAGGGGGGAACGTGGTGGGAAGGAAGAAGTGGCGCTGGCTTCTGTCAAAGACACGATGGAAGAGGAGAGATTGCGCGCTGAAAGGGAAGATGAAGAGGCTGCTCGAAGGGCATTTATTGAGGCAAGATCACAACAGGAGCAGCTTGGCCAAGGCATAGAGATCGATGAGAAGCCAGCCACTAGCATTTCTGATTCTAGGACGATGCCTCCGCCACCACCGCCGACGTTTGAACGAAAGAAAATTGTCAAGAAGCCACTCGCACCCGGTCTGGTCAAAGCGAAAAAAACGGAGCCTCAACCAATTACACATACTACTTCTCTGGGGCTCGCCGATTACTCTTCAGATTCAGACTAAGTCTCAGTCCTTATTTGATGGGCAAAATGACCTATAAGGTCCGGGCTAAAGATGCACCGGAAGGCGGCGACTGGGACAAAGCCTTAACATCAGTAGGGCCTTTCAGACCATTTGGGGTGATTTCCTGGACCATCTCTAGCATTTACCTAAGAGCTATTTACCATCCTCCTGGTTCTGGTATTCCCAGCCAGACAATCACTAAGGTAAGTACAGCTCAAAGCAAGTCTTCTATGCACCTAGTGACAAGGTTCCATGCAGATTTGCCTCACAACAATACAGACCTCGTTCTCTTGTGATCATCAATCTACAAATGCTAAGGAGAAAACGAAGCTTCGTCCGCAATATCAACCGGATCGAGCAAGCCTTCAGCTGCGGGCCGAATCATGTACAAAAATTCTGAGTGACCAGCCGTCGAGGTCGACTCTGACTCTGGCTGATAGTTGCAAGTGGAATAAAACACGAAGTCGAATGGACAGTGGCCATTCTTGAGCGCTTTGGGAGTGCCTGGTTCACTATGGCTTCTTCACGGATGGGAGTGTGGGACTTGGCCGATTGGCAACTTTTCTCTACATGTTATCACAGCACATTTTGAAGGGATAGGCGTGCGCATCTTGTCTATTCTGGGGCCCTGCGTAATATCAAGAACCTCGTTGCCTACATCTTCATAAGCATCATTCACAAGCGCCGAAGTAAGCAGGATGAAATGTAGTTTGTATGAAATCAATTGAGCTTTTCCTAGCAAAGTCTCCTCTTGACTACGGAAGAGACAACAAACATGCAAGCCGTAGCTCATATGTCAGGAAGCCCGCATGCCAATATCTATGGACTCATGTGTAGACCCGCAGAAATCGCTATCGCCGGACGCCACAAAATATGATCATGGACCAAAAGGAAACGTGACCATGTCGTGAAACATTTTCAGTCAACCTCCTCAACTGTTGGACCGTCATCATGGCCAGCACCGCCAGCTGCGCCTGGGAAGCCCTGGCCACCCATTCCTCCTGGCATGTTGGGCATTCCTCCCATACCACCGCCGGGCATGCCGCCTTCACCACCAGCTCCGTAGAACTTCATCATAATGGGGTTGGCAACAGATTCAAGTTCCTTCTGTTGTGCCTCATACTCCTCCTTGGTGGCGGTCTGGTTATCGTCAAGCCAAGCAATGGTCTTGTCAACTTCAGCCTTCAACTTTTCTTTGTCAGCGGCATCAAGCTTCTCGTCAACCTTGGAATCGGACATGGTGTTCTTGAGTGAGTAGGCGTATGACTCGAGACCATTCTTGGCGCTAATGCGAGCGGATTCGGCATCATCTTCCTCCTTGTACTTCTCGGCCTCAGCCAACATGCGCTCGATCTCCTCCTTGGAGAGACGGCCCTTGTCGTTAGTGATGACAATCTTGTTGGTCTTGCCAGTACCCTTCTCGAGGGCAGAGACGCTCATGATGCCGTTGGCGTCGAGATCGAAGGTGACCTCGATCTGCGGGACACCGCGAGGCGCAGGGGGGATGCCAGACAGCTCGAATTTGCCGAGCAAGTTGTTGTCCTTGGTGCGAGCACGCTCACCCTCGAAGACTTGGATCAACACGCCTGGCTGATTGTCGGAGAAGGTCGAGAAGGTCTCGGACTTCTTGGTTGGGATCGTGGTGTTTCGCTTGATCAATGGTGTCATGACTCCACCGGCAGTCTCGATACCAAGCGACAATGGCGCGACGTCGAGCAAGAGGATCTCGTTGGTAGACTTGGAGCTTGTGTCACCGGAGAGAATGGCGGCTTGGACGGCAGCACCATAGGCAACAGCCTCGTCAGGGTTGATCGACTTGTTGGGTTCCTTGCCGTTGAAGAAGTCTGAAACGAGCTTCTGGATCTTTGGGATACGTGTGGAACCACCAACCAAGACAATCTCGTGAACAGAGGACTTGTCGATCTTGGCGTCACGGAGGACACGCTCGACTGGGTCCATGGTGGAGCGGAAGAGGTCTTGGCAAAGCTCTTCGAAACGAGCACGGGTGATTGAGGTGTAGAAGTCGATACCCTCGTACAGAGAGTCAATCTCGATGGATGTTTGAGCGGATGAAGAGAGAGTGCGCTTGGCCCGTTCGCAGGCGGTTCGGAGACGGCGAAGGGCACGAGCGTTGGATGAGAGATCTTTCTTGTGCTTTCGCTTGAACTCGTTGACGAAGTGGTTGACGAGGCGGTTGTCGAAGTCCTCACCTCCCAAGTGGGTATCACCGGCAGTGGACTTGACCTCAAAGATACCCTCCTCGATAGTCAAGAGGGAGACATCGAAGGTGCCACCGCCAAGATCGAAGATGAGAACGTTTCGCTCACCCTCGGCCTTCTTGTCGAGACCGTAGGCAATGGCGGCAGCAGTTGGCTCGTTGATGATACGAAGGACGTTGAGGCCAGCGATGAGGCCGGCATCTTTGGTGGCTTGACGCTGAGAGTCATTGAAGTATGCTGGGACGGTGACAACAGCGTTGTTGACGGTGCCACCAAGATATGACTCAGCAGTTTCCCGCATCTTGGTCAATACCATGGATGAGATTTCTTCAGGTGTGAAGAATTTCGTTTCGCCCTTGAATTCAACCTGGACGACTGGTTTACCGGCCTTCTCAACAACTTTGAATGGGAAGTGCTTCATGTCGGCCTGAACCTCAGGGTCGTTGAATTTTCGGCCAATAAGACGCTTAGCATCAAAGACGGTGTTAGCTGGGTTCATGGCGACTTGGTTCTTAGCTGAGTCACCGATCAGACGCTCAGTGTCGGTGAAGGCAACGAAGGAAGGAGTTGTGCGGTTGCCCTGGTCGTTGGCAATGATTTCGATTCTGTCATCTCGAAAGATACCCACGCAGGAGTACGTGGTACCGAGATCGATACCTATAGAAGGACCATTAGCACGAGGTTGTGGCGAGCGACCGTGACGAGGCTGCGATCTAAACTTACCGATGGCTGGTGCCATATTGAAAGCAAGTAAGATGTAATTAGCGTGGAGAAGAAGACAGTCAATAGCAGTGGTAGGACAAAAGCTGTCGGGATGATTGTAGGTCGTGGAAGTTTTGCGTGAAAGAAAGGTCTCGGTTGGTAGAATGAACAGCTTTATTATTGTGCAGCTCGAAAATTACTCTAGCGCCTTCCGTCACCATGGAAGCTTCGAGAAAGGTGGTGGTGAAGCAAGAAACACCTAGAGAGCTCTCGAACCAACGTGCAACTTCCGTGGAATCTTCACAGCTAAGTGATGTCAAGTGATGTCATGTATTGCACATAACTCTCTTTCCTAATACTGGTTATGGTGCATGTTCCTCTCCATGGACAGCCGATGTTGTGGGATGGTTTCTCATGATGGCTATGACGTAGCTCCGTGCAAAGGCCAGAGCTAAAGGATTGTCGAGCTGCCCTGTCCCCCCGCCGCCGTTATCGATAACAACCGCCTCTAGGTGCCACAAAACGGCTCCAGGTCAGCTATTTGCTGGATATGGTCACCCCATGGATTTAGGTGGACAAGTGTACAAAAATAATCTTTCTGAATCTCGTATGGGAAGAAAATTAACTCTCTAGTCATGGTCGTATTGACGACAGATATTCATCACGATATTCTACGAAGGTGTTGCGGCGAAGAGCATTGCTAAAATTAGGGAGGGGCCACTTTGTTTTCGCTATTCCCACACGGTGGCATCAAAGAGTCAATGTTCTCTAGATCCACCGCCATTGTAGAGATTCGAAAAATCGGGCGATGTCATGAGTTCTTTCAGAAACCCAGGATTCAAGGCCAGTTATATAATGCCTACGCTCATATGCCGCATAATGGCTGATTGCTAAGCTTCCCCATTGTGCATTTGCTGGATGATTGGAGGCACTTTGCCCTTGTCTGTCGTGGTGCGTATCATGTCTTGCCTACAAAAGAGAGCTTCCAAAGGTCATCGTCCTCATCCCAAGCTCCTGCCGGGATTTTTGCAGCGGTCGGAGCCTCCAACCCCGAAAGGGGCTAGCGCGGCTCTTGGCCTTGGCGTTCCAAGCTCCCTCAATTGGTCTCCCACAACGCGCCCGCCGCAGTCGCACTTTCGCCTTGAACACCCTATCGCAACCATCTGAAGTCTAGGCTGTAGCACATTCCTTTAAGTTGGTGTCCCTTGTGTCAACTACTCTTCACTGCTCCTCGTATACACGCTCAGCACACTTCCAAAGCTACTTCATCCTTTGGCCTTTCATCCACACGCCCTCATTCTACGCAGATGTCTGCCGCGAACGGCTCGGCGGTCCCTGGCGACGCCGGCGAAGTGACTGCCAAAGGTAAGGGCAAAGCCGTTGATCAAACACCAGCTCAAGACATGAGCATGGACGAAGACGACAGCTCTGATGAGGAGAGTGCAAACGAGGAGGCTGTGAGTTGGGCCAAGCGCCGCGCAACTTGGCTGGCTTTTACTGACTATGCTCTCATTATAGCACGACGAAGAAGGTATATTGACTCTCCAAATCTAGACTTTGTGGCCAGGCGCTACTACGCTTCCTTCATTCACCTGTAAGGAAAGTCCATTACTGACGTCCGTCATTCAGAAGAAGAGGAAGAGGATGATGGCATGGAGGAAATTGACACAGGGAACATTGTCGCTGGTCGGACCCGAGGCAAGAACATCAACTGGGCTGAAGCAGACCAGAAAGCAAAAGAGGCTGGTGACGATTTTGACGATGACGATGATGAGGACGACGAAGACTTTGAGGACCACGAGAGCAATGACAAAGATGCCATGGAGGAATAGTCACGACCTGGCCAGGTGTTGCTAAAGTCGTTGCTTGATCACACAAGACACAATGCGGATGCAGATCTTGTTTTGGAGGCAAATGCATGGATGGAGTTACCAAGGCACATTCCAACAGCGGCCTTCTGACGAATCTATGCTTGACCACGAAAATGGACCAGGAGAGCTGAAGGTCCCCCTAAAAACGCGCGTTCTCAAAAGATACTTATTCTACATTAGCGCAACTCTAGACGCTCGACAAACCATGAGAAAATGATCTCCCACCTTCCCCCTTGCTCTGTGAATAATAACCAGTCTTCGGGTTTAGAAGACGAGTGAAGTCTTCCACAATCATGCGGGATTACTGCTGTTGAAGACGAGTGGCAACAATCAATTCGAAAGCTCTCCCTCAGGTGATTAACGAGACGCTTATTTTCACCTCCAGCCTCGTGAGCCTCAGTTTTACACACCTTACATGTCTCAATTTTCTAATCTGCCATTCCAAAGCTGCTCCTACATGAGAACGACCATCAAAACCAGTCATCGTCCTCCCGTTCGGGTTCATCCAAGAAAGCATTGACCAAACCCGCGAAGTGCTGATGATATTCATTCAAGAACCCGTGTCCTGAGTCTGGGTACATATGCAGATGAGCCTCCGAATTCACCAACATCTGCCACATCAGATAGCTATTCTCAGCCGGAACGAGCATATCGTTCCTATTCTCAAAGTCAGCCATTTCGATCTCTGCCTCTCCAAACTTGAAGAAGACCTACCTGCCACCAGCCACAAGCACCGGGCACCTAATCTCTCCCAAGCGGTCAAACGACCCTTCTTTCCTATACTCACTGTCATACCACTTCAAGATGGCGCTCAGTTGCAAATCCACATCATCACCCTTCAAATACCTCGCCTCACTCTTTCTCGCCGCCGTCATCCTGCTCCACCACTTCTCGCCCGCCCGCTGCTTCTCCTCCTTCGAGCTGAAAAACGTGTGCAAAAACGCTGCCTTGACCTCCCCTTCCTCGCTCGCCAGCGCCAGCTGCTGAAAATACGCCGCATTCCCCTTCCCCACGCCTGGTCCCGCACTCGGCCCCGACCCTGCCACCACCAACCGCCTCACCAGGGTTGGCGCCTGCAGCGCAATCAGCTGCGCAATATAACCGCCCATGGAGAAGCCGAAGACGTCGACGGACGTGAAGCCGAGGGCGCGGATGATCTGGATCATGTAGTCGGCCCAGACGGTGAAGGAGTCTGGGATGCGGCCGGAGGAGGCGCCGACGCCGACGTTGTCGACGAGCAGGACGGTGCGGCGTGCGGCAATCGGATTCAGCAGCAGCGGGTCCCAGTAGTCCATCGTGCCGCGGAAGTGCATGTTGAAGACGAGGGGAACGGTGGTCGGGGTAGAGGGGGTGCCGAAGAGGCGGTATGCGAAGCGGATGGAGGAGAGGGTTAGGTAGGCATTTTCGGCTGTTTCGTAGGTAGTCATTGTCTCTGGGCTGAACGAGGGGGGCAGATGGCTGGGAGTCCTATTTAGGGAAAGGGGACCCTAGTTCAGGGAGGCAGAGGTAGAAAAGGTATCTGATGTACAACGAAGAGAAGAGAGATGAGAGGTGTGAGATATATGACAGCGGATGGGCTGGAGGAAACATGTCTATCTCTTCAACAGAGAGGTCTTCAAGGCTATTCACAACTTCCACATAAGACTACCCGAAGCATGCTCGGAAAGCGGCTTGAAAGCAGTCATCGAATGGGAGACCTCGAGCAGAGCTGACTCCAGCTCGTAAAGGTCGTACGTGCTGAATAAGTCATCTGGAATCCAGGGCTGACCTATTGAAGGCAGAGAGATCTCTCAGCGATCCCCATTTGGGGTGGATTACATACGGATCACTGAGTCAGCAAGCCTATCGTGAGCACATACACATGTGTCCCCCAAACCAAATCGGCCTCAAACTCCATCCATAATACATTATTTCTCGCATATGTATTCCATTGCTGCATTGCGGTAGGACGATATGATATTATGTCTCATTTGTCCTCGGCTATGGTGCACAGGTATCAATCTATGAGCCTCGGCATTTTTCCTTGAGGCTCACCGTTGATGACACCTTTGGCCACTGCGGATCCTAACTCTTGGGTGACTTGACCCCAACCGTCGTCTTCGTAGGGAGAGCTGAAATGCTAAGGTGCTGCGTGCCGGCATGATGAGTTTTATGAATTGGTACAGTCGTGTGCACGACTTCTGGGCAATGGTCTCTTTGCAAACAACAGGCTGAGCTGTCCCATGTACATGGTGTTGAGTGTGCTCGCCTTCAACTCTAGGAGGGACAGTCGTGGCGTGTTTTGTAGTCTTCGAACTCTGCAACCTCTTGCTCAAATCTCGATTGGGAAGCATGCTGGCCGATATATTGGATTGCTTCTGCGTCAAGTCTCGGAGGACTTCCTGCTGCTGGATTGGCTGAGCAACGGTATGGTAGTAGTCTTTATGAGCTTGCCGATTCATGTCCACTTGGGCTTCATCGTGGCGAGCCGGCTGGACTTTCACAAATCTGGTGTGGGTACAAGTGCCTGCTTGAGGCAAGTTGTTTCATTCAAAACAGGACTATTTTGTCTAAGCCGTCGAAGCTGGCGCCCTCTCCCACAGCCAAAGGAGTATCACCGACATCAATACTCTGACGCCACGATGTAGCCAACTCCGCACCGTTACCAATGCTTTGCTATGAAATACAAAATTCGCTGCAAACAACGGAAGAGGCTGGAAAAAGTGACAAACAAAGTGCTGAAACCTAACTATGACTGCCACCGGCGCCATTGTTCTGAAGAGGCTGATAGATCTGGAAAACAACCTGAAGCACCTGAAAGAGTAAAGTTGCGCCTCCAATTATCACGACAGCCCATATTGTGAACCAGGAAGTAATGTTGCGTCGGTCTGCCCAGAGCCTTCGCCAGCCATGCGGATTTTGCGCCATGCTGAAACGTTGCAAGTCAAATAACCGTCGAGCAAGAAATGGAAACTCATCGACCGAAATGTAGTCGTCAAACTTTTTGGCCTCCAGATCAGCGTACAGGCCTCGGACCACACGAGAGCCTTCCGACTCGGTACATAAGATTTCAAGCAACGGGTCATACCGGCACTGCCTTTGCCATGCTTCCTTTTTTTCCTCTAGACAGCGGCGGATGTGTTTCCTAGAGCGCCTCTTCCTTCCGAAGATCAGACGGTAAGAGAGGAGAACTTCAGCAAGGAAGTCCTGGATGTCCGTTGCCTGTAAGTGAGGGCTCCGAGGCCTTTCGTCGTATTCTTCCTCGTTCTCGTGGAAGATTTCATTGAGGAGAGTGCCATCCATGTCTCGGTACATCAATCGGCACATTGAAGGCAGTCGGAACACTCTCAGAACTCCCCTGCTTTGATCAAACTCAAGGTGCTGGTTCAACACGTCAACCCACTCGAGTTCGACGCCCAACACTTGCTTCAGACTGTGAAAGGAGATATATGATGCAATCAGACACTCCGAACCACTTTCGAGTCCACCCGCTGCATCACTTCTTCTGACACATTCCGGTCGAGGGAGCAGGGACCCAAACCTGCCTAGAAGTTGTTGAAGTGGTCGGTTCCCATCAGCAATAGTAACGCAAAATTGCCGAATGACTGTCTTTCGGACGAGTCTGCGGCGGCGAAACCCGCGGTCAATTTTGCGCAAGCATAGGTGTGTGTCTGATGGAACAGCTGATGGGTCGAACAAAGCAGTAAGCCAGCCAACACAGTGAAACACCACTTGAACCCCCAAATGGTCGGTATCGTCTTTGATGAAGCCTTCACTTCTCAATTCTGAGACCATATCTATCAAGGTACACTCGTGATCATCGTCATCAGTCGAGCGTTGTTCAATGGAGCGTGCAATGCGGACAAGCATGTCGTACATATCCGCCCTGGCCTTCATAGAGGCCATATTTGCATGTGGCCCGGCTCCTTGAAGGGCTTTGGCTCCAAACGTTGGCCATATTTCAGCAATGCGAGCGTCAAGGTACGTGAGGTACCAGTCCCAGCAGGGTTTGCGTATATCGGAGACAATGCTTTTGCCCGTAATCTGCTCTAGGAGCCGAAGCTGGGCTTGGCGTAGTGGGGTAGCTGGGGTAGCATGTGAGCATCACGGTCGAGTTTGTCACAGGTCAGGCTAAACCTACCGTCTTCTACACCGTGTGGATTATCAGCAGGTGACACCCGGCTAGCCACAGCGTATTTTGCCTTCTGCATCAACGATCCAGTCCGGCTCTTTTTATTTAGGTAATTTGGAACAAAAGAGGCATCGTCGTCCTTCCCAAAGCTCGACACCGACTCCAACTCGTGGGTTTCGGCAGTCATGGTGCGTCAATATTGCGGGGGCTGTGGTGTCTCTCTCGCCACCTTGGGCCGTGAAAGTAGTGGTCTGGAATAGCGAGCGAGGCTGTGTAGGTCAACTGCTCAGTCATGTTCGCAAGATATATGGGGCATGAGCAGCTTTGTACCTCATCCCAGGTGCGAGCCGCATGTCAAGAAATTCGCTTAGGGTTGATCGTTACATTAGGCTGCAATGCAGAGTAAGGCCGTTCTGCATAAATCAATTGGGCGGGGGGCGCGGTGCATGCAGCTCTGAAAGCCAGATAGCCTCACTTTTGATTCGAGCGTGGGTTAGGAACTTTTGGTCCTCACCAGCGTCAAAGACCCCCGCTCGCCGTCAACTTGAAGTCTTTAGCTAGCTCCATGCAATGAGCTTTTGCAGCCAGTGATGCAAATATGCGTTTGTAATATACACAGCCACCACCACAATGCTACAAAGTGAGGGAACAGCACAATGCATTCCGGCTTATTTTCGTAGTGCTTATGAGCAGCTCCAAGGCCAAGAAAGGAGAAGCATCTCAAAAGCCTGTGCAAGAAACTAAGTTCAGGGCAAAGGGGACCGCAACGAAATTGCCTCCTCGTTACGAGGCTGGCGGGGAAGCCTGAACAGCTTCATTTTAGGATAGTCTGGTGATACACCTCCTATTTACTGTGCTGTGTTCGCTATTGGCTACGGTAATCAGAGTGTTCCAAGGTGATCAGCTCATCTTGTAGACATGGATTCGTATCGTCGTAAGAAGAATAACGATGCCACAAGGGCACTGGCCTGTGCCGAATGCGGGGCCTGGGAGATCAGTAGCAGTCTGGGGACATGATTGCGAGTCCCGATCAAACTCCAAAATGCCCACAACCCCAACTTTTGGGCAATCCCAACAGCAACAAGATGCCCCAAAATGAATTACGCGAACAAAACCCAACCGACACACAAAGCCGTCGCAATGCCGCCTTTATGGACAACAAGTCAACCTGGTACTGGTCTGACAGAGGCGTCGGTGCAAATGTTGAAAGCTTCACCTGAAGTAACCGGGTACAAGAAGATCAAACGTCTTCTCTTTATCCTCGCCTTCTTCAAGCTCGTCAAGGCGTAGGTCCACGCCCAATTTTTCCGCAATCTCTGTCTGCCTAAGCTCAACCTCCGTCATTAGTTTATGTCCTTCATCTCTTCGATTTGCAACCGGCTCATCCAGCAGGACCTCGGCTTTCTTCCACATGATCCTTGCGCACGTGCCGTCCACAGTGCCACAGCTTCTGATGTCGGCAATTTCTAACGCCTTTTCGAGCAGATTGAGAGCTTTCTTGTGATGGTTCTGCTCAAACTCCGCACAGGCGAGCTTGTAGCAGGCCGCAGATGTTAGTGGGTGTAGGGGATTGTAGTCCATGCTGATGCGTCGACACAATTCGTACGCGCGCGCAGCTCCCACGAAATTGCTCCTGGCGAATTCGAGGTTCCCGTAAGCGTAGTGCAGATCGGCAGTATAACTGCGGTTGCGGCCAACCCGTTTATTGAATATGCCTTCGGCCCGTTGATAGAGGTCGTAGGCGTGCGCATAGTCATCTTTTTGAAAGTACACACGCCCCAGCTGTAAGTAGTTAAGCCCGAGCATGGTCGCTGCCGAGTCCCCAACACGTTCACGTATGGCTGCCGCCTCATCAAACAAACTCAGTGCTTCGTCGAGATTGCCTTCAGCAGCCTCAACATTTCCAAGATTGGCCAACGAGATGGCAATCTCGGGGTCATTCGGCGGGAGAACTTCCTTGCGAATCTCTATAGCAGCCTCTATGGCCTCCCGACTGGGGGCAAGCCGATTCAACTCATAGTATGCTGACGCTCGAGTATTGAGTAGATGAGCGTATGTTGTGGAGGTGTGGTCTTTGGAGGCTGTACAGGCAATTTGGATGATGTTCAGACATTCGTCATAATCGGCGATTTCGAAGAGATACCTGTTATAGCTGTTAGCAGATCCGATTTAAGTTGCTGAAAACGGTCCACCGCTTGAGACCAGAGGGGTTACATAGCAAAATATCGTAACGGTTAGTTCGCTTGGACGAAACAGGCAGGGAAGCAAAGACGAGAAAACGATCGAACTTACCAAGCACAATTTGCAAGCAACCTAAGCAGAATATCAGCCGAACCAAGATCCTTCAGCGGCGCCTGTGATCCCGGCTTTTCCTTTGAATAGGAACCGAACTTGTTTGCTAGGTGGATTGCATGCTGTACCGTCGCTCGACACGAATCCCATTGGTCGGTAAGTGGTCGTCCGCCCTCTTGCTTCGGAAATGCGTCGTACACAAGGTTGACAGTTGCATCGAAACAGTCCCTCAAGTCGTCGGCTCCTTGGTAGTTGACCGCATCCTGGACTTCTCGATGAATGCGCATTTCTCGACCTACTTTAGAAATGAAGGCGGCATTGATCAGCTCGTCGATAGCCCTTTGTAGCTCTACTGATGGTTGGATGACAGTCTGGATAGCTGGCCGAGAAATCAGATCTCCCTCGCCAGTTCTGCAGAAGGCCAGCTTTTCTGTCAGCCTCTCCTGGTCGCTGGGTTGAAACAGGTCGATCAAGATCAAGTCGGGAGAAAGCAAGGCTAGCACACCAAGCAGCGCCCGGGCATTCCGACTTAGTGCATTGAATGCTATCGACCATATCGTGTCCAGTGAGTGGAAGAGGGGTTCCCGAGGCCCAATTTGTCGCGGTGGGAGCGTTCTGTGATTTTCTCGGAACAGCTCCAGAAATCCCCGGACACTTGTGTCACCAGACTTGCCAGGTAAATTGCCGATTTTCGGATTTTTGATAAGACTTGCCGCGTGGGTGATTGCAAGAGGTAGGCCCTGCGTATTGTCAAGAAGGGTTCTTGCAGCTGCCTTCTCTACTTCCACCATCATATCGCCTTCGGCGAAGTGTTGTGCTTCCCACTCCGGTCCAAGGTGTCTCATTAGTAGGTCCCATCTCTCTTCCTCGTTGAACAACGGCACAGTTTCGCCATGCCGCTGGTCGTCCTCGAAGAAGTTGTAGTAGGATCTCGAAGTCAGAAGTATTGACCCTCGAGCTCCAACGGGCCAATAGCCCTTTAGAAGCTGCCCTCTCTCGGCATTGTCATAGATGAGCAGCCAGCGCTTCTTCGTTCGCCTTAGCCAACCTAACACTTTCATCAAATTCTCCTCGAAATGGCCGTTCTTGTCTGCGCCATCAAGCTCCAACGCAACCGCGATTTCGGCGAAGCTTGTTCGCAAAGACGCACTGGTCTCACATTGGATCCAGAAAATCGCATCGTAGTTTTCCTTGTATCGCCGGGAATATTCAAGGGCAATCTGCGTCTTGCCAATTCCCCGGCGCCCGTATATCAGATAGCTTTGTAGCCTGTTGACCTCGGGAGAGCCGAGTCGCTCATGAATGCTGTCGATTTCCTTGTCGCGGCCGGTGAAATACTTGGTGTAGAATGCGGGTAGGCATTGGACCGGGAATATTGCCTTCTCAGCGCCATCTTTTTCCTCTTCTCGATCGCGCAGTCCTAGCTCGACAAAATTTGACGCCTGGGCTTGATTGATTCTGCTTGTCGTACCCATGGACTTCAAATGTTTGATTGTGCCTTCCATGCTTTCCAGGTGCTCTCTAATCTTGGGCTCCATTCCCGAGGACCAATTTTTAGCAAAGTCATCATCTATGGATATTGATCAGTATATATCATATTGCGCGTAAGACATGCTCATAAAGGGTTGCAGGGGAAAAATAGTACGTGTAGAATTTCCCGCTGGTGGGATCGCCCAAGCTTACCTGCGTTGTGTCTTTGCAAGTACCTGATCGATTGGTGGAGGATGGCTAGCAGTGGATCGAAGATTTCCGACATCTCCATGCGCATCGAGTTTGCATCCTCGCACTGCTCCACACACCGATTGAAAAGCTCAATCTTACGCCGAAGCTCTGTCATCCACCTATTGGTGCGCTTGAGCTTATTGCTTGATTCGATCGATAACTGATGAGGAACGTCATTTGCTGTTCTGAATAGCTGTATATCGGGGGGGGAGGGAAGCAACCAACCTTCACATTTAGGTAGGTCATGGCCCACAGGCAGGACGTGTCCACGCTGTCATCATCCACTGACTCCTTGATGCGATACTCAAAGTTCAACAGTGCCCTATATATCTGACTAATCGATTGTAGGGCAGCAAGCTGGGAAGTATTTGAAGTATTGCTGGTAGCCTCTTTGATGTAGAGGTCAAAGGTTTTGTGCGTCGTAACGTGCCCAACCAGGAATCGATCTGCTTTTGACAACTGATAGAGATTATTCGCTGTGGACCAGCGATCCGCAGTGAAACCCCGAGTGTCACTGTTCATGGGCTTAATATCCAGCTGCCTAGCTCAATGCTTGGTGGAGACATACTCGAAGTCTATCGAGAGTGTCAGCAACCCCTTCGCCAATGGGAGTAAAGGACATCTCACTTATTTCCCATTCATCTTCTCTCATCCAGCCACCCTTCCCTGCAACCCCGCTCTCATTGGCCCTCGGCATTCCCAAGTCACGATCAGATTACCCAGTCACACAGATTTGCTGGGCGTGATCAACGAGGACAGACTTTAGGCCTTTTGGGGACAAGTATTAAGCTTGAGTAGTAATGCAGGAGAGAAAATTGAAGAGCAGCTGAGGCAGAAGAGCAAGGTATATCTTGGGGAGAGCGGGGCGAGCTAAGGCATGTTGCTTCGTATTGTCGGTAGGCTCCGACTTGCATGCACGTGATCGCCTTGATTTGGTTCTGATTCGTTGAGTGCACGTGGGATGTCATGCAAGATTGGCAAGTTGTGGGGGATAAGGAACCAATAAGGCATGGTTACTAAGGGCATGGGGTGTAGTCTGCCATACAAACGGGGCGCGGGGCACTTCAAGACTGGAAAGGCTTCTTTGCTAAGGCAAAGGGCTTGCATATGCAGGTCGCATTTATTCCAAAGCACGCGAGATTGGTCGGAATTAAGATTGGAGAGTTGCAGAGCAACCACTTGTGTATGCTATCGCGACGACGCTCGTGAAGCCACCAGCCCTGAATGCATGCCGAAGTAATTGTATGGGTGGACTGTGAGTGTACCATGCTGTCCGATAGCTCTAAGATTTCCGCCATAGGTTCCCGCAGGGTATCTGGGAATAGCAAATTTTGCAGCGACTCGAAGGTGGAGAGGAGTTCGGCACAATTCACAGCCTTGACTGGAAAACAACGTATGGGTATAGCCTGGAGTCAAGAGCAGCTGAGAGCAACTCTTAATGACGTGGTTCATTGCTGAGACGGTCGGTCGTAATGGATGTACCGCACAGCCAGACAATTTATGGATACCACTAATAGCCTCCAAGACCAGAGGAGCCTGCGAGCGTTAGCACTCTTCAGGAGTACAGACAGGGTCGCTGCATACCGTAGTCATGGCGCAGAGCACATGCGACCAGCATCTTACCATCCGCCTGGATGTCCCTTCCCTGAGCGCCATTCCACACTTTCTTCCACGGTTGTGCTTGTGTCTTGTTCGAGGATGGATAGCCATCTCTACTGATGTTGGTGAAAAAGTCTCTGCTGGTAATAGCCTCCATGGACTGTTCATTGTGAGGGGCCATCTGTAACGTGGTCAGCGCAATCAGGTTGTGGAAGTGGTCCTGCACACCTTTCATGCGCGTCGCACTGACTTAGCCGAGCGTGTATTTGCTGCGGAATTCGATGGGCGATCTGTTTCTAGGCATTCACCGTCAGGCTCCATTCATTTTATACTGTGATGCGCGCAAATTGACCTCACTTGCACAAGGGAAACTCTCGAAATGATTGGGAGGAGACAAGCGAAGCTTGAAATCGATATTAAGCACAGCCCCTCAAGACTAAGGTTGTGGATGCATAGAGAGGACAACGATAGTTGGCTACCGAGGCTCGGCTGAAAGTTTGTGGGTTGTACGAAATCCCTTGAAAGGAGTTTGCTGCTCTAACAGCGTTCCGGCGTTCTAGGCTTCGTCGACCAGCCCCCTTGCATCCCTCCGCCGAAGCGCTTGTGGAAATTGCACTTCCTGCTTTCATTCCACATGCCCTGAAATTGAGACTTAGACAAACTGTTAAACGTCGCAAGATTTCATTGGTTGCGCCTACCCCGCCTCACAATGAAGCGCTGTGGCTGTGCGTAGCCTTATGCACGTTCCCCCAACACATCACAGGCCATTACTTCCGTTGATTATGCATGATGCATCTCGATGTCGTACTACTTATCAACTTGATCTCATGTCCCGAGAAGTTCCGATGGCTTCAAATAATACATCTCAATGCGCTCAAGTTTTCCATCTATTCCACTTTACCGAATGGCAATCCGGCCAACTGAGTTTGCACATGGTCACACGATCACCTTCCATTTGCTGACCGCTGCGCCACGACGGAGGCAAACTATCTCCTGCACTTACATCATAGATATTGAAACCAATGGCTTAGAATTATTCCCCTCTCGTAATCACAATGGATCTCGTTTCAACAGAGGCTCGCACCTCAGCATCTGCTGGGGCTTTTGGATTGGCGAACGAAACATGAGGACAAACTGTTTGCCATCAGCTGAAAAGTTGCAAAGGGGGCTGTGTTGCAGCTTACATCGTGCTTGTTTCCCGGATGACATCGTATCATACATGAGGAGGACGAGTGGTTCGGAATCTTTCTGCTTGTCGAGCCAATACCTGCACAAATGAGCTAGAGCGCGATGGAAGAAGAAGACTGGCCTCACCAACGCTGCCCTTCATTGTGGCGGAGGTAATAGACCTCGCCCACCCTGTCTGGCAAGATGCGATCCGCGGCGACAAGGTCGTCTGGATTGACTGAGCGTGAGTGACACATCGCAAGGGGTCTGTCCTCAAGCACACGATTCAATGGACGCCATGTGCTGTACCGCCATCAGTCTATGCTTATGTCGCGCTGCGGGCTGGGCTAACTTGACTATTCTGACCCGATAGCCGGGCTTCAGGAGGGTCTTTTGGTCTTCCAAAGAGAGATATCGTTGAATGATTTTCGGGCCCGAATCGTAGGTGACATCTTCGGTAGTCAGCAGCAATTTCTGACTTGCCTCAAAGGTCTCTTACCATTATGTGCACCCTTTGCCGGCCCTTCCAACAGGAGCTTCTCGTTAAGATCGAACTGCTTGCGCCGAAACTCCTGGTTTTTACGCAAGCGTAATTCGTATGTCAACACCCTGACAGCCGCAAATCGGTCCTTTAGCAAGCCTTCTGTCTCCCGCTTGTAGGCATCGACATCAGCTGGATCCGCAAATTCGGAGATTGCTGACTGGTGCTGAAGATATTCGAAGCCGCAATCCTCGAGCCGGAGCTCAGGATGTTCTCGGATGTCTTCAATCTTGATATTTGAGTGCTTTTCAAATTCGAGATTGTCAAGTCGGACCTGGTCTGGATCGATATTTTGTTCTGGCGACAGTAGGCACAAGTAAGGCTTCTCTATCTGATAGAGAGGCAGATCGGCCAGAAATTCAATCTCTGCAAGGTTGGCAGGCATGGCGGCTACGATCGAAGGTAGACAGATGAGTCAGTGAAACGGCAGGTTCTTGGTAGTGACATCTTCTCCTTTAAGATGCCATTAAAGGTGTCCTTCATAAAGTGAAGGGAAGGAGCTATGCGTGGCGCAGTTTTGCTTCGCGGTCAGAAGCCGTCGAAGGTAACAGAGGAGAATGCTTGGTAGAAGTTGCCCTTGCGCGGATTGGATGAAGATGCATCCGTAGCAGGAAGAGATGGAAATGGACAATCAACATTCCATGGACCAGGGGTTTCAAAATGTCTTCCCGGCGCTAATGTTCACCGCCTTTCGCCGTCGGAGGGCAGTGCTCCGCGATACTTCTACGCATAATCATTTGTTAAGCGCGTATGTACGAGCTATGAAACGCAGAGCGTTTATGGCTAATCAAGCTCATCTTAACGCAATCGAGCCTGGCTGACCGAAACGAAGAAACTGACTGTAATCCGCGTAATATCATAATCGAGTTTTCTTCAGTTGCTTTTAGGTGGTCCAAGTAATTTAGCGGGCTGGCGCCAACTGGGTTTTAGACGAGCTTTGGTGCGGAGACGCCTGGAAACTCGAGCGGCAGAATTATCTTGGCGGAAACCATTTTTGAAGTCTCCCCTTTAGCCTCGTGCAGGGACACCTTCGTTCTAGACAATGTGATATGGCAAGATCTGTGATAGCCGTGATGCTCAGAGTTCCATTCATTGAATTGAATGATGCATCAGCACTCACTTCTGTGAGCGAAGAAGGGGCTGATCTTAGTCCTTGACAACGAAGACGATCCTCCCACTGACTCGTCACATCCAGTTTGATCCATCACCCTAAATATAGTCTTTCTCCTACAATAGATACTGTTTTGTCTTTTGCTGACCCCATAATTATCGTTGACGTACATACGCAAAGCCTAAGTCTCATCATCTAGTAATGTGCTAGTCCAGGCCGACATTGAACCAGATATGGAGCTGGCTACGTTGGAGAAAGACTGCTTCAAGCAGGGCCCATCCTTACGGTTGCAATCTGTTCCATATTTTCTATTTTTTCGCACCGTTCGCAAGACATACAATATTCGCAGACGCTACAACGATATTCCCCAACTACCTGGACATCCAATTCGCGGCAACCTCATCAATTGTGGCGAGAACTTAGCATGCAGTAGACATCCAAACTACAGGTTTGAAGGGATATGGGCCTCGATTGGCAGGTCCTCTTGCTCTCTCATGGATTTATCGCTGGTGGGCGACACCTTTCCGATCTTGCCAGAGCCCCAGATCGCTGAAGCCATTGTGTATCCAAGCAAGCGCTACAAGTACTCTGCGCCCAAAAGCGTCACTCTTGCCCATCTCCCACGACTTATTAGCGTCCAGCCCAAGCACATCTATTCGCTTACTCCCTCTGCGGTGACAAAGACCCGGATGTCCATCAATAGGCTAGAAAAAGCTGCTAACGATGGCCGGGCCTTCACCCGTGCAAATTACGAATAGTAAGTGATCACGAGCAGAATCCTGGCCTGAACAGAAGGAGCTTCATTGCTAACAATAGAGAGAGCATCTAGGACGAGAAGCCTTCCGCGACCATCCCCGCCCAAATGCAAAGCCTACTCAACCATGGCACCAAAGCTTCCGCTAGCACGACGTCCATCGCTCAATTGGCCATGGCCGATGTTACGCCTAGCGCATCTCTCGTCCGCAACACCCGTCCACCAAATCAAGACCTTCCTCTTCGCCGACCAGGACACAGCCGCAACTCTAGTCCAATGGCTCTGCTATGAAATGTACAAGAACCCTGAAGTTTCTTATCGCCTGCGTGAAGAACGCGACCTCACCTTCGGCTCCGGCGTCTTCTCAGCAGGAGACATGCTCAGTCAGCCCGGTAAAGCCGACCGTATCCTCGCAAGCTAGCTCCCATACACCACCGCTGTCGTCAATGACACACTCCGCTTGCACCCAGCGGCGGCCACCGGCAGCCACCGCTCGCCTCATCCCAGGTGATACACAATTCGAAGTAGGGATCGACCATAAGCCGGTCCGCATGGACGGACTCCGAGTTTACCCGAGCCAATGACTTATCCGCCGCAACCCGGCAATCTGGGGTGCAACACCCATTCATGCCCGAACGATGGCTCGATACCGAATATGTGGCGCAGCTGCTACCAGGTGCATCTAGACCCTTTAAGCACGGACCACGAAATTGCATCGGGCAGCACCTCGCGATGATCGCGGAGCGCTTTGCGTTTGAGAAGATCGGGCTGACCGGTAGGAACGGCGAAGAAGAAGTCTACAACAGCATGGCTGTCGCGAGTGTGCCGTGCGATGGGATGAGGGTGAAGGTGAAGAAAGTCTGTAGTCTGCGTACTGGATTCTTGGAATCCGGCTTTCTCATCTCGTACTTCTCGAAGATATAGCACCTGGTGCACAGCTATGTCAGAATCATGCACCAGCAGTCCGATGCGCTGGTGACGTTCTGACCATCTCCCGTATCGTTCTCCTCGGTGCTATGCTATCCCTACATCGTGCCAGACGCTCTCCTGTCTTCGTAGTTATCTTTTCATCCGCAAAAATACCTTTAAGAGGCCCTTCTCCGAAACCCACGCGCTGCTATGCTCAAGTATCTGACGAACCTTCAATTGCACATGCTATGTATCTTTATAGTCCTTCCGTCGCCCTTGAAGACCCCCGCCAGATTACGCGGTCAACGATGAACCTGTGGCAGGGCCATTTCCCGTGTTCAAAAGGCGCGATATTTTGGTTGAGTGGGACCGTGTCTCTTCACTTTTGCCCTCTTCAGAGCTTCTTTTTCCAGAGGCAGCAGCGCCAGTGGATTCTTTCAATTCAAGGCGCACGGCAATCAATACATGAATCCGCTTCACACAACGATATGCTATGCAACGCTATGTTATACCTTGCCGCGATGTGGTGTTATCCTGTAAAACTCCAGTATGCTACCAATGCGCCAGTACCTATACAAACACACACCATATATTACACAGTAGGAATATGGACAATCGTTCCATCAAACCGGCAGACTTGCTTCGGCAGGGAGTTTGCTAAACGCATGACCCGGGCAGGACTTATGCACCATTCTTAACGTTCTCAAGCCCTTCGCGATTGACTGCCCAGCTTGCCTCGCATCAAAAGACATCCTCTGGCCACTCCCACTGTTCTGCTATGCTGTGTTCACGCTCATTCTCCCCCATCTCTGGACCTTCCTCGCTCTCCTCGATCGTCTTGAAAGAGTCTTGGTTCTCCTTCCCTGCATCCATGTGGGCTCTAAGCAGCCCACTTCGGTTCTGCAGCTCCGCCAATACTCCTTGATGGGGCAGTTTTGGCACAGGTGGTATATCTTTTTCCCTTCTACCGTGCTTCTTACCAGGCGACACCATCACAGCAGGGCCTCGGACGAAGTTCTCTTGGTCCTTTATTGCCAGATCAATTGACGAAAAGGAGGCCGTGCGCAAGAAAGTCATGCTCTGACTTTCCCGCAGCATGCTTCTGAGCTGTTGGTTCTCCTTTTCGAGGTCTTTTCGGGATGGACGCTTGCGAGCATCGAATGCCTCTACGGTTCGATTTTGACCAACAGGGGTACGTTGGTCGCGCTTTCGATGGAAGAGAGTGGGAGTATTCGGACGCTTATCATCAATACTGATCTTCTTTGCGTGAGCATTCACAGGAGTCGAGGGGACCGACTGCCCAATGTTAGATTTCTGCCTTTTAAGGCCGAATTGCTGGGCATAGGCCTTCTCTGCCTTTCTCTTCCTTTCATTGAGGTTGTCAATATCTGTAACTGTTCCTGTCTTCTTGTCTTTCCAGGCTCTTCTTGCTTTGTCAGTGATTATGTCAGTCGAGGCTTCCGACGCCGCATCATTGGTCGAGCCGCCGAAGATCTTTTCGCCAAGGGACTGGAAATTCCAGATAGAAATGCTCTTCTTCAATCCTTTGCGTGCTTTGACAGCCTTTGTTTCTTCGACTGTGCGGGCGCTCTCCTCGCTACTGCGTCCACCGCCAAATCGGAATATGCTCTTCCTTGTCGTAGTAGGCGCAGGCACAGGCGCAGGCGTAGAAGGTGGAGACTTAGTGGCTCGAGGTGTAGCATCGCTATCTCTATCACAGTCCATCATTGAGCCTGCCACTGGATCGTCGAAGCCCTCCGAGCTAGATGTATTGTCGTGATACCAAGACGACGCCACACTCACGGAGTGAGCATTCATGCTGCCCTCCAGGAACTTGGACCTCCGATTGGGGCTGGATGTACCATCACTGAAATCATGCTGCTTTGTTTCTGCCTCCTGTTTTCCTGCAATTGTAGGAGTTTGCTTTCGCTCCGCTAGCTGTGAAGACAGACCTCGACTGGTCTTTGGTCGCTCATCAATGTCAGTTTGTGCATGTAGCGGCTGAAACTGTCTTGAGGAAGGTTGCCTTGCTTGTTTTCGAGGCTGTGGGACAGGCTCGAGGCGCTGAGGAGGTGGAAAGAGTACAGGTTGTGGTGCTGGCTTCTGGCCCGCCAGGGATGACGCTCTATCACTGTGGCGAGATCGGGTTGATGTAGACGCTGGCTTTGGCGACTTCTTACTCCAAGCTTCTCGCTCCTCGGCACTGAAGTCAGGTACCGCATTGTCCGTTACGGCCGCCGTTTTCCCCTTTAGTGGATTGTGCGAGGTCTCAGGCAACGCTGCTGTTCGTGGAGAGTAAGGTTTCGTAGATACGGAACGCTTGTGCTGAACTCTGAGGGTTGAGACGTGGTGCAACTCGTGGCGAACAGGCCGTACATCCGAGTCGGTTTGTGCTTGTCGTCGGGTCGCTGAGCTGCTGAGCCCTCGTACTTGAGACTGGAAGTGTTGTTTTGGAGAGAGGGGTGGATTGGGCGGAGGCTGCATTGTCCGAGCAATAAGTTCCTCGAACTCGGACCTGTTCATGGTTTCGACTCAAGTTGACTACGACCTGATCATGGCCTGGTAGTGGACTGACGAGGTCGCCAGTATCTGAAAAGTGTAGTAAAGCTCTGGGAAGGTGTGATGAAAGAGTTTCTAAGAGCTGATGTTACACGACTGCACTGTTTACTTTTTGTCTAAAGTAGGCGAGATGAGCTCCAGGGATCTAGGGTAAGCTCAAACACAAGCTTGGAACGGTGCGGGGGGGAAGGTTGCAATTGGAGTAGCTTAGTAGCTCTTCCAGGGCTGACCTGACCGCAGATCCTTCGCCTCGCCCCTATTTCGCTGAGCATGCCAACTTAAAACAGGGCCGTAAGCTGTAAACGTCAGTCGCTGGAGCCCCATGCCCTCTCACTCTTGTCCTAGGGTTGTGTATTCAGGAATGCCAAGACCTTTGGCAGCATGTTCTAATGATCACCACAAGTTGCGGAGTCGAGCGTTGAGCGTCGATCTTGTCGCAATTCCGGAGTTAGGGCCATGACGTTCCGGCTTGATAAATTCTGGGGATGCGACGCCCACCCTCTTGGTGGAGGTAACTCTAGAATCTCATTTGACGGTACTCACACTCTCTGTCATCATGGTCGGTGTACCAGGCAAATCTAAGGGCTGCTCCACGTGCCGAAAGCGGAAGAAAGGAGTAAGTGTAAAGAAGAGGCCTTTTGGGGGGGCTTTGAAAGGTTGATTCTGACGTTGAGCTCAGTGTGACCTCCAACGTCCGAGCTGCGGCCAGTGCCTGCGGAGTGGCAACACCTGTGGTGGTTATCAGCGCGATCTCACCTTTGTTCATCACCCGGCTGCTATCGAAGTAGGTGGGAGGAAGGTGCTGACGGATGCCACATCAGAGCCCGATGTGTCAATCTCATCAGCTAATCTAAGAAGAGTTGCATTCGGGAAACAATGCCAAGACCTCTTTTGGGATCTCTACATGCCCCAAGGCGACTGCGCCGTGAAGGATGAGTTCATTCTCAAATGTGGCCATCCGGTCAACTGGACGCTCGTCATACAGCAGATGTCTACTGACGAAACGGCGCTCAACCTGGCGTTTCTGGCTGTCAGTGCCGCCAGAGTTGCTCGAGACCACAACGACCGAGGCTTGTTGCAAGAGAGCCTGAAGATCTATGGCAAGGCACTGCGAGACCTTCAATCAGCATTGTGGGACCCAAAGAGGATGTATTCTGACGGCACACTCGTAGCCTGCATGTTGCTGGGACTCTACGAGATCTTTGAAGGTTCGGATCGGAAGTCTCTTGGTTGGATTAGCCACAGCCAAGGAGCCGCAAGATTGGTCGAGCTTCGTGGAGTAGGTCGGCACGCCACCAAAGTGTCGAACTTCCTCTTCTGTGGCACGAGAGTTCCTATCATTCTTGCTGCTATCGTTCGGCGACAGGCGACTTTCCTCGCCTCGCCAGATTGGTTGACCAAGCCTTGGGAAGCACAAGGAATACCCAAAACTTGGGGAGACCGCCTCTTTGACGCAATGGCAACTATTCCATCCATACTCGAGCTCTACGACATCGTGGAAGGTCAAGTTGACTCTCCGGTGCTTCAGCAGCCAGGAGAAAGGCTCCTGCGCACATTGATAGAACGCTGCCGGGAGACCAACCAAGCATTGCAGAAGTGGTATGCTGCCACTCGAGAGGACGCTAAACCTCAAGTGACGCACGCCGTACAACCTCCAAACGACGGTTATCCCTTCGCATGCAGGTATCATTTCAAGAATCATCTCTTCGCTCAGGCTCTTATGATGTATTGGACATCGTGCTTGATCCTCCAGGTTGTCACGCGTGACATTAATGACATTCTTGTTCCCCGGAAGCGCACTGAATGGCGACCGAGTGACGATACTACTCTGTTCCAGGTGTCATTTTCTAGCACTGATGAGATTGAATCGGACCTTGCTTCACTGCTACCTTACATGAACCCTCGTCAACATGCACTCTGCATCGCACAGTCTATATCATATTTCCTGCTACCAGAGATGGGTGCTCTTGGGGTGAATTACGTCAGCTTCCCGATGGGCATGAGCTTCACTTTCTTTCGCCGTGCCCTCCTTCCGGGCTGTAAATTCACATGGAAAGTCCGTAAGCACACCGGGGCTCTGGAATCAGACAACCATATCAGCAATGAGGACAAGAAAATTGTGACTTGGTTTAATGAGACTTTCGAGGACATGAGGAGTCGTGGAATGCCAGCCAATTGGAGGTTCCGTGGGCGCGATTACCGTCCCCTATGATATTCAGATGGGGCTCCATGGCGACTGCCTATTGCGGTGGATGGGGACAACGTGCAATCGACTGGAGAGGGGAAGGGGCCTCTTGGTTCTTACAACTTTCTCGACTTGAGGAACCTCAACTTACACAACACAACTCTCGGTACTCATCACATTCCACCTCCACATCTTCAAGTGCACGAGCGTGGGAATTATATGACATATACAAAAGCAGTCGCAGCATCGTATTCTTTCGAAACCCCCCCCTTCCCGTACTTTCATGCGACTTCCTCCAGCATGTCTCAACCAGCGATTTCTGATACAGCCAATCCTTCCAACCCTCCAAAGGCAGAGCCAGCCAAAAGTCTATCCGTACCACCTTCAGTGACTCTCTTACTTATTCCAAGCCACACCACTGCTCAAGGCCTCAATCGAGATACTGATGGCGCTCCGGGTGATGAAATAGCGGACTCCGAGGCCAAAAATGGCGATGGCCTACCAGAACAAAGCGAGTCTGTCGTTCAAACTGGAGGTGACATCTTCGAAATCAACGAGACTCCAATAACCCAAATATCCGAACGTGGAGAGAGACGTCAGTGAATCCAGCATTCCATCCGTAGTCCTCAACATGGCCTTTTCCCGGTCTCCTACTCGGACATTGCCACCAGCAGGGCACTGAGCCGGAATAGTCCCAACAGTTGCTGTTCCACAAATGCCACTGGAACAACACCATGCCAACCCATCCTAGCCACGGCAATCCCAAGTTGGCGCCATACCGCCGTTCCAACTGCCACCAACAGTCACGGAGGACGCTGAATCCAGCACTTCTCTGGACGATGTCTCCGCGACCCTTATCAACCTACTAGTCCAATCCCTTCAAGCGGTGAGAATGTTCCCATATCTCCTGGTGGCGGCGTCGAGAGCGCCCCAGAACCTTCCCACACCTTCACCTTTTATCGGTCAGACGATGCGTATGCACCAGGTTCGCATACCATCGGGTCGGGGTCCAATGCCCCAAGCCTTGTGAGCCCAGCTTCACTCACTTTCCACCACCACATGAGAACGAGTTCGCACGGGTTTTGACGGACAGCTAGTGGCATGGACAATAAGAATAAGTCTGGGAAACGCTGTGGCCGTGCAAAGAGCGAGCGCCGCCGGAGTTGCACCGGAAATACCTGAGGGGCTTGGAGGCACGAGAGGCCCACTGGCTACAAGTCTTCATAACATGCAGGATCCCGAGGAAACAAATATGGTGGATCCTACTGAAGCAATGCTAACGAGGAATGAGCAAGACGTAGCGTGGTTCTCAGAGTCTTGAGAGGACGCTGCTTTGTGGACTTTGTGCAATCTGTTGCATCAGCAGCAATCTTGAGGCAGTTGAGAGGCAGTTGAGAGGCAGCCATGATGCAGTGTTGGTCGTTTGGTTGAGGAATCATACTACTTTTGTTCTTGTACTTGTTTTGGTTTCGTCAGCATGCGTTCGTTTAAATGTTTGGGGATAGAAGGCATAGGAGAAGGTACCTTTCCCCTCTAAGAAATGCATGTACTCGAACTGACGATTAGAGCGATCTTCCCTTTGCCAAATCTCGTCATTGAGAAAAATGGCTCTACTGCTTGAACATTCGAAGTATCATAAATAGTCCTACTTACTGACCCAGTCTATTTCTTTCTCATGGAGAACTGGGCCGGAAAGGCCATCTGTCCACAGTATACTCACTTGCTGCTCACCTTGACGACACAGCGAGGTCCCCACAAACACATCTCCTCGCTAGCAATGAATTCTCCTCTCCGTACAGCTTGACGTCATTTTCCGCACACTCATCTCGTAATCTACTGCAAGTGTCTTGTGATCCCTAGGTAAGGTTCAATGAAATCAAACAATGTCCAAGATGGGGCCTCCGTGGTAAAACTTCATGCAAATGAGGTGCATGTCCATGAGGTACACGCCCATAAGGTACGCGCCATGAGATACACGCTCGTCAGATGCACGCCTGATGTCATGGCCATGAGGTCATTGCAGAGGAGCCGGAAATGAAGTCCGTTATTAAGGACAAGCCCTTGAAAGAGGTCGAGGACATCATCAAGGAGGCCGGAATGTCACTGCAGGCCGGCGGTGGCGGCGGCGAGGTTGATCTCAGAGTATACTCCGGATAGCTCCCATAGCTGTAGACATTACTCAATAGGGACATGCGAGTCCCCCGTGTTCCTAATATCGATCAATCAGGTTATGATTGAGATATCTCAAAACCAGGTAGCTATAATTGGGAAGTGGAAGTTTCAAAAGTAGGTTTTGCTGTGCACCCCACATTAGTTTCTGATGGATTTGATGTTGGGCTTTTCATCGAGCCGGCCGGTACGGGACTTGCAATACCATCGGAGGAAGTCTTTGACGAGCACATTGCTCGGGCCCGGGCAGTTCTTCCGTAAGTATTCTGAAGCAGGAACGCCTCTAAAACTGCATCGACCCCATTGGCTCGTGAAGGAGACGAAGGGAGAAGTGAAGGTCAAAGGTGACAATTGAGCGCAAACAGTAGGAGGTCCAGCAATGAGTGGCAACGGAATGGACAAGAGGACAAACGACCGCGACTGACAGCGGGTGGCGAGAGAGGTTAAGAAAAGAGAGAATAGTGTGTGAACGGATTGGAACGTGGGCAAGGAGTAGCAACAACAACAAGCCCTGGGATGAGGGTGGACTTTGCCGTACCACGTCTGTAGTACAGCAAAGTCGAGGCCGAACTCACGCCGACCCTAGAAGAAAAGGAAAGGAGGAGGGGAAGAAAAAGATGCTTGTTGCTTCCCTGAGCTGTACAGTACCATGTGTGTCAATCTGTGTATGCAAGGGACAGCCAGTTTCAGGGTCATTTTTAGAGTCACCTTGCCTTCATTCTGCGCTACAGGTAGAAATGACGGCGTCGTGGGAGCCCATTTCGGCCGCGCTGACCAGGGGCCAAAATGGACCCGCGAATGGTGAGTCGATTGGTCGAGCGGACAGTGGTGGGCGAGGGCGAGCAAGGTGGGTGAGCAAGGGTGAGGGCGACGAGGGGTTTTATATCGCCCAAAGCAGTAGGCGCGCCGATTTACTCGCAGTCCCCGGGGGGAGAGGGGGTGGAGGGAAGTGTAAAGTGCAGATTAGGAAATTCTAACATCTCCTGAAACAGACCGTCTGCTTTGGGCTGAGGCTTAAAGCAAGCGGGCCTCGGCAACGTACAAGGGAATTGCACAATCGCACATGTTCTAAGGAATTGAGCTTTGTCTTATCAGATCGAACAAGTATGTGCTCTTGGTTCTGTTCTTCCCGGTTCATTTCCCGCCTAAAATTTCAGGCGATCATCCCGCCTCATCTCTCTTAGCAGTTGTGTAACAAGCCACAATCAACCCCACCCATCAAAGTCACCAAGACCAAGCCTTTGACAACGCCGTACTTTGCAAAGAGAAGAAGAGCAAGAGCTATTATTCTCCAGCCCCTCCAAAACCGCCCCCAAAACACCAGAGCTTGCTCAAAAGAGCGGGAACAGAAAAGCAGAAGCGAGAAAACATTGTTTCATCAGAAGGCCGCCGTATACAACCAAAGATGCTAGAGGTGATCGAGCTGATTTTGCTGTCGTATGTGCTCGTGCTTAGCCGCCGTTGTAGGATTAATGATGATAAGTCAATGTCGAACGAAGGGTTCCGAGAATTTTGCTTTTGTCGTGAGACGGGCGTAAAAAAGACGGTACTCCAGACATGTAAGGAAATTTTTGCTCTCAGCAACAATCCCACCCAACTGCTCCATCCTCACGAACAGAAATATATTTGACAAGGATCGAAGTTGGAAACCACCACCACGGTGAATTCTCTAGATTCAACTCTCGCCACACTATGCATTGTGAGTTTGCGGGACGTGCTTGCGACCAGTGGTCCCATTTGCGCGCTTGTATCTCATCGTCCCGGTGTGAGAGAGCTCGGAGCTGTCGTCTGAATCGTCACCATATGGGTACTGATCGGCCTCGATGAACCCAGTAGCGGTATACCTACTAATATTTTGCCGACTATCTGGCCGCATGCCGGCTTTGAGTGGTTGAGACTGAGCATGGGATCCATTAGGACTATAGCTGCGTTTAGCAGGACCGGACTCGCCGGGGATAAGCCACTGCTTGTGGATGCTGTCGTAGCTGGGCGATACGCTGGTCCGGTTTGTCAGATTACTGATTGAAAGCGGAGGGAGAGAATGGCTGGGCGTGAGCTTGGGAACTTCTGGCGTGATCGACCGAGGCAGAGCTGCAGGGATTGGCAAAGAATGGAAAGATGACCTCGATGGTAGAGTGGTATAGCTAGATGCTGTGTTGTCCACGGAGTGGCGAAGTGGCGGAACAGCGAATCCATTCGAAGGCATTGCCACCGGTGGCATTGAAGCTGCAGGGTGGGAATAGCTCTGGTAGGAATGAGCGTTGGCAGTCGCGGCCATCGGCCCCGACGGTGCGGGATAAGGTGCGATTGACGATGGCGCGGCGGATCCCATGCCCGTTGGACCAGACTGGTAATGCTGCCCAAAGTGGGCCATTTCACCAGAAGCTCGGCGGTAGTGATCGAACCCATGTTGGCCTCCATCCATGCTGGTCCGGCTGATTGACCGAGGCCTTTCCATGGGAGTGTGGGGCTGGTACGCTGTATCCGGCGTGGGGAATCTGGATATCGATCTTCGGTCCCCCTCATAGGAGTCGCCGTCATCCTTGCGGGCACCATGCTTCCTCATGCGGACATCACGACGAATGCGAACACGGCAGCCCTGATCCGCAACGAGACGGCTCAGCTCAGTGCTCTCGCTGAGGCCTGGGAACTTCTTCGCACTGAAAACCTGAAATGGTCTAGATCTGACCTCGAGACGCGTGGCCATGTCCTCGAAGTTTAGAGGTGCCTTTGGTTCTCCATCGGCCTGCGGACGTGGAGACGGAGGAAACTGCCGCTCAGGGTCTGCGTCCCGTGCCTCTTTTGTCCCTTCCAATAGACTGAAGCTCAGGCGATACCAGCCTTCGTTACGGACGGAGAGATCCGGAAAGATGAAGTATCCAGCTTGTTTAGGTCGCTCGAGGTAGTTGGTACCGGCGAAGTTAACTCCTTGTAGAGACGCTATATTCGTAGGGGTGTGGACGCGACCGCGTGCTATCGGTCGCGCGTTCTCCAACGAGGCACATAGGATGAATGTCGCATTATGCTTGAGAGTAATGTCGGTCCATTCTTTTGAATCCTGCCCTTGGTTTTCAAATACACGAAGCTCGATCACTGGAGGAGGGTCTACTGGACGGCGGTCGGCTGAAGCTGTGCGAGATTAGTAACTGCTGAGGGGGGAAACGTGGTTTCTCGATGTCGAAACTCACATCGAGCACCAGCTCCGCAAGCCCTTGCTCTTTCTGGTTGTTGAAGCACAGTCAACGTGTATTTCAAGGTTCTCCCGTCAAAGGTTTGCCGATGGGTGGTATTGTGGTCCTCATTTGCGGGTGCCTCCATGTCGTATGGTAAGCCCTCAATGTAATATGTTCTTACAGGGTGTCCGTCGAAAAGATAATTTGCGGGTTGAGAATATGGTTGTGCTCTTGCGCGAGGACGATGACTCGGGTCTTCTGAAGCTAGCGGTACGCCACGAGGCGCCAAGCCAAGACCGTTGATTGGAGGTAGGGTTTGCCCAGTCGGCTGTTGGGCGTGTTGAAGAGAGGATTCGGTACAATCAAAAGGTCCTATAAAGCTGTCCATGATGATGCTTAGTGACGGTAGACCGGGAGAGCAAAAAGGAAGTAAAGTACAAGAACGGCGCGTCATCCAGAAGGTATGAACCACATATACACAAATGGTGATGCGTGGTAGGCAATATCGAAATAGGTGGAGAAAAGCTGGTATATGTGGATGACAGGATTTCCTTCAAAACAGCATTGCGCGTGTCTTATGGTTCGCCCGGCATCAAGGTTTGACGTAGTTGCCTTTAGGCTCGGGTTTTTGAAGAGAGGCACTGGGGAACTAACAAACTAACCTCCACCACCGTGTTTCCAGCGCAGATTCAAGCAAATCCCGACTACTAATCGACGCTGGCAGTCCCCTTCCACTGGTCGTAGGTATTAGTGGTTGGTAAGTTTCGACGATCGCTCGTAGGGCGAAAATGGCGAGAGCCGATTACGCTCGAGGACACGGGCTATTTTTTTCGACCAAGATTCCCCCCCGTTACCTTGGATCCAGCAGCCACCAAAAGTGCAGGTGGAGAGTGAAAATGTGCGCAATTCCGAATAATATGGTGCTTGAAGGGTTGGATGGAGTGTGCTGATTTGCCTTGGCTGTAGGAGGGAAGTGGAAAGGGGATTAGGCGCTTAGTGGTCGGGTTGGGTCCCAGCAGTGCGGGACGGCGCTGGGATTGGACTAGGATTAGCACCTATGAGATGGGTTGACAGTTCGGGAGGGGAGGAATGCCGGATTGGAATCACCAAGAGGCCTCGAGGGCCTTCCCTGGTGTCCTGGCGGTGTTAGGAGACGACGTCGAGGTAGCGAGAGGAAGACAATGAAGGAGTAGGAGGTGGAATTGGTAGAGTAATGGGGAGGAGATGGAGGAGGTGCTTAGCGGCTTCAATGCAGGCGTGGGAGTCCAGCCGAGACGGCACAGGCAAAGGCCTTGCAGGCGACACTCTCCCTCTCGAGCTTGGGCCGGGAAGTCAAAGTCGGTCGAAATGGGGCATGGGTGGGGCAGGAATGGGGCTTTCTAGCACGATCCACCATACACATCAACGGCGGATGCGGGTAAAAGCCTCCCAGCCGGGTATGCCTGCAGGGATTGCACACGCTTCCTCAACGCTATTTTACCTCTATCGACCAACGAAACCAACGTTACGAGCAGCCATGCACTTTTGAACCCGCGCTAATACCACTTCAGCAGCGCCGCTCGCTCGACAAGAAACCTTATTGTCCACCCAGGCTGTAATTGGTGCAGTCCCCCATGCCCATGCTTCGATGGCCGTTTTCTCTCTCATCGATGATCTCTCATTTTCTTCATACAGGTATGATACGCAATACAAGTGCATCCCTCCCCCAGTTCGTTTTTTATGCCTTTTGTGCATAACAGGTCCGGCAAATGCCATCGCGTCGTCGTAGTCCCTTGCCCTTGATCCAATTTGATGAAGCCGTGGAAAGGCAGGCCGAATTCGCCAGGATATGATTTTTTGGGCGAGGTCGGTGCTGTCTGAAACCCCGAACCCAACGAATTTTCTCCGATGGCGCTCCGAGAGGAGGGATTTGGAATAGCTCCTTGTATCGAGCTATGCCCGTATCTGGGCTGGACACGTTCACTGTTGATATTTTCTATCTGTGGCATCACCCAAAATGCTTGTGCAAAAGCGAGACCCCTTCACCACGAATCTGCACCTGGATTGGCGAGTTATGTCTGTTTCAAGTACTGAAATTTCTTAAGCCTTGAGTTCTTTCAAGGTACCATCCCCGCAACCAATCTCTGTGCAAAAGCCAATCATCGCAATTGGCCTGACTCGCTGCGCGAAGAAACAGTAGTTATGGGTTGCACGGACACCTGAACACAGGCATACCCTGCTCCTCGGTCAACAACCTCGGTGGGTGTTTGGTATTCATCACGCCAGTTCTCTGCTCTCGACTTTTATCGGAGTTGGGAAAAACAAAGTCCTGTAATTTCTCGGTAGCTCCCTCCGCACTTCCAGTGGCCGCAGCTTTTCTTGGCTCGCCTAGCAAGCTCCCAATGGCTCGCACCTACCGAGCAACTTATACAACGGGGATGCAGCCCCTTCCATTTAGCGTCCAATGGCTACTTTGGACCCACGTAAGATACGGTCTCTCACATTTTCTGGCTTTCAGTCTATCCATCTGAAGAGTCGCCTCCTGCGCACAGGCCCCGGATTGATCTAGATCCGATCTTCACAAAATCTTGGGTGCGCAAAATCAGTACCGTGTCGTGTGCCCAGCTCGCAAGTCCGGCCCACCCCGATGGCACTGTATCTGCTGTGCAACTCTCAAAACCCCATTATTCCTATTGCGACCACCAAACCAGTTCTAACCCCGCCAGGTTTCTCTCTACCTTGGAAAGCTGCACCAAGCCCACAGTTACTTATACCAGTGCAATGGCTCCCCACAACGCCACCTTGAAGTGCTGGAAGTGGTTCGCGTCCAAGGCAGATGCCGACAGCAAATCCTCAGGTCTTGCTCCGGCTCTCCTCATACCTCGTGTAAGAAGGAAAAATGCCGATCAACCACTAGTTCCAAAGCTCCACCGATGAAACTTCCCAGGTTGCGGGCAAGGATTGATCCCTCCCAATAGAGGACGTGCTAGCCCTTTTGCTAGTGCGCAGCTCCTCTTCTTTTCGCATGTAGAGCCATGCTGCAAAATCCTCGTAGGAGAAAACCCAACAAAGTCTTCTAGAATTGGCCCAACATCGTGGAATACTTTCTGAATGACCGATATTGCTTCTAGAAGACTTCTTGGAGTAAACGGCTTAGCAGCAGAATGGAAATGCGCTCTCCAAGGCCTTCTCTTACACAACACCTGACTCGCCTCTAGGATGTCCGACCTCCCAACAGTCCTGGAGAATATCAAATCATCAACTGCGGCGTTCACCAGGCCCGCCCTGTGCAACGTTTTGGAGCCCTGGAAAGTACAACCGCAATGTCAGACATGTGGCCGATAGCCTGATCTATACTATGCGACAAGCCCGATGAGCCTTTTGTACACGCTCAGGTCTTAACTTTGATCCACTGATGGCATTGACCAACAACTTCCAGCCCCAATCAAGTTGATCTCTTTTGTTGAATGGTCCACAAATTCTCCCACTGTGTTACGCAATCTATTGGGCCTGCAACAGCCTGCAGTCATCCTCCAGTCCCCACCACATCGCCAGGTTTTCTTCACTATCAGAAGCCAACATTCGACGCGGGCTTTGACCTGGAATGAAGTTGGTTATTCTCGTGATCAAGAGATTTATTGCAGGTATGCATCACTTTTCTTATTCGGACGATTGTGCCGCCGTCCCTCTTTTAGCCGACCGTGAACCCAGACCTGTTAATCGTACGGCAAAAGATCTCCGTAAAGAGATTGATACATACTCGCAAGAATTTACTCTCGCCAGCCGGCAGCAATTCGACAACCCTTCAGTCTCGAATCAAACATACCGCGCGCGTGTCCCAAGGATGCTCTGCTCTGATTTCCCTTTACCCGTTCATGACAGCTCATCGGCTACGAGCATGCGTTTCTTTACATAATGCGGTCAAGGAACTGATCAAGCTAGAGTCGTCTCCATCATATGTGGACTCACTTCCAAAGCCTTGGCCTACCTTTAAAGACATTCCTTTGTCATTCCTTCACTCCGGCGGGTTGCGATGTTCCCGAAGTAATCGGTAACTTATCAATGCCGCTACTGTCCGAGACCGAGACAGTGACATGTCTGTACTACTTCTTGACACACCCAAGGCTTCATTCTACTGCAGTATTCAGTGTTTCCAACGATATTGCAGCCATTGCTTGACTTGATGCAGCAGCTTCCAATGGCCTTGTAACTTAGTCCAAATCTATGGACGAGAACAGCTGCTTTGCTTCTATCAAAGTTGCTGTCTTGATACACGATTGTTACAACAGCCTAGTGCTCGACTCCTCCCTGCGCGCCGGGCCAGGCAGATTCCCATTGTGCTCCCTAGGTGCCGTCGAGGGGGAAGGCTGCTTTTGAAAAGGAACTGCGCTTTCATATGCCGACAGCAGCTCTAAAGGGAACTGTGGCATGACATTCCTGCCTTAGCTGCAGCCAGTTAGATTGTCCGTGAATTGAGACCATCTCCGTATGGTCACTAGTCAAATTACCAAATCACATGTAATGCCGTGGACATTTCCCGTCGGTCGCGGCGTCCCTCCCATTGGACCGCTGACTCCGTTTCACCCTCATCAAAGAAGTATTGTGGTGGGGACCATATGTTAGCTTTTCCTTATGGGGAGCAGGTATCTTCCTACAAGAGAGCTTCCAGCCAGTACACCCAACACACAAACGACAATCAAGTGAGCTTTCCCACAACATTTCTCTAGGCTTCTGGGCGTCCCTCACGGCCATGTTGAACCCATTGTCTGACCAGCCCTTTCGCATCTTGATCACTTCCACCGCATAATCCTGGAGAATGCGCGTGACCAAGTGATTGCTGTGCATAGAATTGATACTCTGATCGCTGGTGACAAAATCAAGTTGAGGTCATTCATGCGACATGTTCTAAAGCAACGAAGGTGATGTCAGTCTCAACGTGGATTTTGCTCCCCCTAAAGCATTGCTCCATTGTGGAAATCGTGTGAGCTTTATTTCTACTACCCATGAGTGAATAGTCCTCCACGCCAGCATGAGTTCCATCAGCCCCAAGATTACAGGACTCGCCGGCTACGTCCTGCATTGGAGTCCGACAGCGTGGCTACATTCATGGCTACTCTACCTGGGAATTCAAACGCATGTCAGATCTACTATTGACTCGGGAGCTCAAACCGCTGCATAATGTCTACGAATATCTGACTGCCCCGCATATTTCCACAGAAGAGGCCCGTCAGTGGAAATGCCGATTAGTTGAAGCGCACCATTTCTGCTCGCGTATGCGCAAAGGCAAGCATATAGGACTTTGGTGAAAATCTAGTGGCTCGCTAACTGAGAAAGATCTATGGGCAATGTCTCCTCTACGACTCCTGTAGTGAGTCCGCCTGCCTGATTGGCGTAGAGTACATGGTTCCGAAACATGTCTACGAAACTCTCGACCCCAAAGAACAGAAACTTTGGCATGGCCACGTGGTTGAGGTTAAGTCGGGCGTGCTAATTATGCCAACACCATCTACCCACAAGGGCCACGAAGACAAGTGGGAGAAGCTCGAGACAGAGGCTATGAAAGAGGTCATAGGTTGATATGGGAAGACGTCGCATTTTTGGAAGTCGACAAGGGACATGAACTGCCGCTCTGCCATCCTAAGCTGATGGGAAGCTTGACGGACTACCACAGACGAATATGGACGAGGTGCTGAAGGATAAAGAATAGGCGAGGCGACGTGGATCGTAAGGATCAGGCGAGGAAGAGGGAGGAGACTAAGGAACCTGGCATACACGAGAATGCTGATTGGTGGTGGAAGGATAAGAAGGCTGGAGTCTTCACCAATTGATCTAACCAAAAACCCAAGGAGTCTGCGAGATACAATCATGAAGAGACGGGGGGCACGAGACCAATGAAAATTCTCCACATCAGTGGCTCAACATTCAACATGAACATAGGGTTCACGGGCCAATAGAAAAAAGAGCAGGTCACCGCCGTACCATTCAATCAGACTCCATTTCGTCTCCCCAAGCATAATTTAGCGGATCGAGAAGCACATGTTTGCCCGTTGTTTTGCCTTCTGAGCTTGTTCCATTCGTCCATGCATTCCGAGTCATCGGCGGGAGGATGACGTAGACGTGGGTGGGATTGTGAGCCGCACTTTTGACATTCCCGCCCTACTCTGGTCACCCCACTGTCGACTTTGACAGGGACTCGTACGCTGCTGCAAAGCTTCAAGCAAACAATTCAAGCTTGTAGGAAGCGTACTGCACATATCATTTCCATATTCACATTGCCATCGACCTGATATCCTCCGCAACATGTTCAAGAAAAAGCCCCAAGCAAGTCCCCGTTAATGTCGCAGCAAGGACCAGGCTAACTTGCTATCTACTACAGATCAAGAATTTGTCACCGCTGCGATCCTCAGACCGACGGAAGCTTGCCGATCAGATTATCTCAGAGTTCTCCATTGATGTACCCTCAAACCCTCCACCTTCTGCAGATGAGAATGGAGAAAACCCCGCCCTGTCAACAGCGCCAACATTGACCTCAGTACGCTCATCACTTCTACCAGAAAACTGCCTATCTGCTCGCTTTACTACCCATGCTGGCGCAGATGCAAAGCTTGTGGCGGGGACGGTCTACGTTGGAGCACATCCTGGCCATGAAGAACGAATACTCTGGCTGCAGATGGGGCAGAAAGACCAAAGGCTATACCCCACAGTTTACACATTATGGCACAACCCTGGACTCGTGCCACTTTTACACACCCAGGACTTTGTGGTTGACAAGCTCAGGACTGGTGCAGACTTGATGACGCCAGGTTTGACGAGAGGGCCACCTTTTCCGGAGAAAGCGAAGAGGAATGCCATAGTAGCGGTGGCAAGCTTGACACGGCCAAGTGTCCCAGCTTGTGTCGGGGTATGTGAGATCGATATCAGTTCTCTAGGGAGTGTCCAAGGTGCTAAAGGGCATGCCGTAAAAGGCGTCCACTGGGATGGGGATGAGATCTGGGCCTGGAGCCAGACCGGGACCGGAGGACGGCAGGCGCCCGAGACTATTGAAGGATGGAATGAGGAGTCGAAGTCGGAGGAGGTCGAGGAGGGCATCAAGGACTTAGATTTGGAAGATGACGACGCACAAGACGAGGGTGGTGTCTCCCTAGAAGAGCCCAGCAAAGCTACGCACAATGGTCACATCGAAGGAGAGACCCCCGAAGCAGATCAGCCAGAAGACTCTGGAGTGTCGGAGCCGTCAATACAAGAAATCGATCAAGCGTTTCAAAATGCCTTCCTCTATGCAGTTTATAATGCGAAGAAAACAGGCTCCGCACCACATTATGGACTCAAACTACCGATACAGCCTGCATACCTAATCTCGAACATGATCCAACCATATCTACCAATCTATCACGATTCTCAGGCCCAGTACTACAACATCAAGAAAACGAGTTGGAAAAATGCTAAGAAGTTCATCAAGCATTTAGACAAGGCCCAGATCGTGAAGTCAAAAGATCGAAATGGCAACGAGACGGTCATTTTCGACATCGATTTTGAAGACCAGCGGGTTACTCACTTCCAGCCTTACAGGTTACCACAACCGAAAGAGCTCGTCGACAGCGGCGGCGGTCAATCCCAAGCCTCCTCAAAAGAGGCGATTGGCGCCGACAGCTCCATTGGGCAGACCCTGACCTTCCAAACCCTTATACGACCCTCTTCGAAGCTTGTCCCTGACCTCCTTCCATCGAAGACCGACTATTACACCCCGGCACAAGTAACCTCTTTCCTGAAGACCTACATTGAGAACAACCCAGAACGCACCTCCCAGTCCTCTTCTGCACGCTTCGTTAAACTCGATCCTTTCCTAGCCAACAACGTCTTAGGCTCAAACTCTGGCCTAGCCGACACGAAAGCTCTCGCCGCTGGTGAGATTGCACGCGACGTCCTCCAGAAGCGTATCCTGGACGACCACAACCTCTGCGTCCCATACTGGGTCCTCTTGCGCAACGGCCAGAAGTGGTCGCTGTCCGACTCAAGTATGCCGAAACCGAAATCTGGCCCTCCACCAAAGGTCTCGGTTGTCATTGAGAAGCGGACGGGCACAAAGACGGTGACGAAAGTGGGCAATGTAGAAGTATTTGGCATCAATCCTGATCTATTTGCAAGCGACTTGCAAAAGAAGTGTGCGAGTAGTACGAGCGTGGGACAGTTGATGGGAGGGAAGCCGGGGATGATGGAAGTGCTGGTGCAGGGTGACCAGAGGGATGTGGTGGAGAAGGAGCTGGGGAGGAGGGGCGTGGATAGGAGGTGGATTGAGGTGGTTGATAAGACAAAGAAGAAGAGTAGTGCTGGACCTGGGGCCGGTGGTGGCGGTGGAGGGGGAAGGAGATGAAAGAGTCTACTGCTTACGAGGACATGAAGAAGATACCGACATCGCCTTATCCTTATCCATTCACGTCAAAACTAGTATCAATGACTGCCAAAGTCTAAATAGCACGATCGACAAGAAACTTCAAAAGTAGTAGAACCAGATTCTCACATACGGTACTAACAGGAAGAAAGCTCCAACCAACCTCCTGCGACCTCGTGTCCCTCGTGAACAAAAGGGGTGCATACTTCCTATTAAGCTGGAGTTTCGCCAACCACTAACCTCAATCATTACTAGATGGGCAGGGTGTGGTTGAGTTTTGGGGGGTTTCGGTTTGGTGATGGATGTCTTGGGATCTTAGCCAGTGTGATGGCGAGGAGTGAGTTGGGTAGGATAATCTGAAAAGGTCCTGTACGTAGCCTTCGGCCTACCAAATCAATGCTCCTTGTCAGGACGACTGTGTGCATACCCCTGAGTCTCAAGCTGCCCTTCCACTGCATTCAACTCAGAACACTGCTCGTCGCCTTCCTCAAAATATGTCTCCCAATCTTGCCCCCCCTCGGGATCCTCGCATGCCATCCAACCCTCCCTTGAATACCCTTCAAGACTTGTGATCTGGCTTCAATCTAGCCACCATCACGTAATCTACCATCTTTGACCTCCTCGATCAATGCCTCCCGACAAACATTAAGCTCCATCAAATTGAACCAACGGCGCAACTAAGGGGCTGACCTCGCCCGAAAGCTCTCTCGTGTCTGAATGGGTGTTCTAACACTCTGCCATGGATTTTGGAAATTCACTAACGCATCTTGATGGCAGCTAGATCGCGGATCTGAAACGGGCTGCCTTGTGGTCTGTCAGGCCCCCTTTCCCACTTCACGCTCGCACCCGAGAACACTGTCGGACTGCTCTACACATCAACCATTAGAATCTTTTTTGGGGAGAGACGGAGAGTGTGTGATGAGTATGTTGGGAAGGACATTAAGGTCAGGTAAAAGTGTCGGCAAGTCAGCGACGACCAGATGTCCATCAGTTGGTTGGCATCGATCGATGATTTAAGTGATCGCAGGCCATCTCGAACGTCTAGAGGGCCGGAAAGGGAGGAAATTGGATCTACTCTTTTGGATCGTAAGCAAGTATTCATCTTCCGCCATGAAGCTCGAATGGGAAATTGTGTCCAAAGGTAGGATTACTAGCATAAAGTATTTCTACCTATCGTGGACTTTGGAACGCAGCACAAAGCTTAGAAAACATTATTAGCGAATGTGTTCATGCCCGAATGAATGCCGTAATGCTCAATAGAAATCAAAAGAATCTCGACCATGCGTGTGGAATGAAAGGCGCACCCCGATGAGCGACCCGCGTCATTCCTGAGCCCATCACTCCAAGACACTAGTTTTGTCATGATCATTTCCACACCGGTTTTTCTTGATCTCCATCAGATTCTCAACCGGAGGTGAAGACAAATGTACAAACACAAAAATGAGATTATGGCACATCAAATTGGTGCCCTGTGAATTTCTTCGTCCCACATTATCTGTCTCTTCGTTCAAGTTTCTGTTGTCGTACAACAGCTCCCATAATTTTACGGGCTGACCCATGCGTCTAACTTTTTCAGTACAGTATGGTTCGTCTTATCATCGATCGTCGATTCGTGAAGGTTCTGGTGGAACTGTTCAAAGGATAGTGCGTGTGCTCGTTTTATTCTGCAATGACTCCTGGACCGTTCCTGAATTCGTCACTTCCACGGCCGTTCTGCCGTCTGAATCCAGACCCTCGCTCTGGCGCGGGTCCTCTAGGCTGTCGTGTAGGCAATCGATCATGGCTGGCGTTGTCACCACCGAGGCTGACAGTTCGATTGCTACCAATGGGCGCAGGGGCAGGATATGACTGTGAGTCTTCTCCCCACGATGAGAAGACGTTCCTCTGCCGGCGTGGGCTAGAAGAACTACCCTGCCCTTTCCCGAGGGACATGCCGCCGAGTCCGCTGACAAGGAAGTTCTCGTCTCGACCGAAGCCCAGGCCAGCATTGGAGGTTGGCGTCAACGAAGGGGTGTTCGAACCCACGGTGCTGTCATGCTGCAGTCGGGCACCATTCGTCTGCAGACCGGCAGGGAAACTGGCGGTTGACGCTGCGGGCGAAGGGGTAAAGGTGCGAAGATCGGCAAACGATTTCGCAGCCCTTAGGTTGGCAGCGTTTCCAGACGAATTCGAAGAGTCGAAGACGCCGAGCAGACCAACGGATGACTGCCCTCGAAGGGTGTTGAATGCCGCATTATCGGATTGGCGGGCCTCGCTGAAATCGGTTGTGGCTGACCGACTCAGGCCTCTGCGAAGGTCACTGTTGTGGAAGGTTCCAGATAGAGAAGAGTTAGGTGGACTAATGTTGGGCCCTGTCGCCGTCTTGTGTACGTGTACCTGGCGCTGTTCTCCGTTTCCGCGAGAAGAGTGCATTAGACCCATTGAATGTGCCAAAGTATGGACGATTAGTCGCTCATCTGGTGTCAAGGACGCCGGGAATATGAAGATCTCGCGGTTGTTATCCTTGCTGAACATGGCTAGTTCAGTGTAAAATTCAAGAGTTCTAGGGTCGTTCATGTCGACATCTGTATTCACGTAAGCCTTAGGGGTCTCAACACAGGGACATGACTCTCCTACTAGGTTTCATCGATTGTTGTGATAGTGGAGATGGCGAGGGTCCACGAAGATGCGAGGAAAGTGACGACATTGAGCCTTGTGCATGCAGTTGCGCCGGGCCCATGGGTCGGTGCTGCTCTTCAAGCTGGCCTCGTCTTTCACGCTTCTCGCGCTCAATTCGCTCACGTTCCTGCAAGGGCAGCATCTTCTTGTACTCGACTCGGAGTTTGCGGCCTTGCAGTTCATAGTGGTTCAGGGCATATATGACTGCGGCTGTCTCATCGGGCGAGGTGAAGTTGGCAAAAGCTAACCCACGGAACACGCCGTTGTCGAAGTGATAATTGAATGCGTACGGAAGTGGCAGGCCCATCTCTGTCATGAGTCCAACTAACTGCTCTTTCTTAACCGCGAAAGGTATGTTCTTGATCACGATAGCGGTTGGGATCAGCTCTTCATCATTTTCGGACAGTGAATCATGGCGAGTTTGAGATCCTCCCATTCTAGGGCCTTCGTACCCAGTAAATGGGGGCATGGAGGAATTCTGGTCAAGCCAGCCCTGCAGATGCATCAGTTATTGATTGGCGCCAGTTGGAAAGTACTTCCTCACATTCGGCAATACTGTTCTTCCTCGACTTGGTTTGAGGCGTGATTGGCCTGCCAAGCTTCCACTTGGGCCCATAAAGCCGGAGTGACTGCCTCCAAACGACTGCATTGAATTGCCATTCGAATTCCATGTCTGGGATGCGTTAATGTCATAGGCAAACTGACTTCCGTTGATTTGTCCGGACTGCATTGGCGCATTAAAAGGGTTTCGGCCACCGTCAAAGCGAGGGAAGGTCATTGTGTCGTCAGTGGGGTACATCGTAGCCCCGGTAGGCATGGTTCCGTAAGTGTCGAATGGCCTTGATGTCTGCCTCTGGAGCTGAGGTTGGCGTCCAGATCTCGGAGATCGCGAAGAGCCATTCATGAAGCTATCCGCGGTACTGGAATATGTAGTCATATTGGAACAAGTACTGATACTTGTATGAGGTGGCACGTGGACTCGGTGCAGAATCTGTTTATCTCTTGAAAGGAATGGTCTGGTGACGCGTGTTATGATTACTCCGGCGCGGCGTATTCCAACCGTCAGGCGCAAGCTTGAGAATCTATCAAGCACCCAAAAGAAGTGGGTCGGTGTCGCGATAGATTTCCCGGTTTTACGGACGACTTGCTAGGACAAGCTGACCGAAAAGAAAGGAATGGCGTGCTTGCGAAAAAAGCTCGTGATCGCGTATCGTGCAGACGTCAGGGCATTAGAAGGGGCCGTGATATGGAAGGCAGCGTGTGCCGGCTGGGAGGATTGGGAGCGTCTAGCTGCAGCGGCCGGGGGAGGAGGTCAAGCTGCGCGAAATGACGGGTGTGCGTAACCCAAGTTATATATGTGTACCACCAAACAAGGTGGGTCCTCGGCCAGGTCCAGCGCAAGACAGCTCCCGGTAGAGGTTAAGCTGACGGCAAAGGATGGCGTAGATGGTGACAGCCAGGTAGGACGGTATGGGTAGGGTCCAGGACGACTGATCAGATATGCTGACGAAAATGAAAGCAAGCTCGAGGAGTCGAGCGAGGAGGAAAAGCCATGGAAGATTATTCAAAGGTCGCCGTAGTGAAGAGAAATTACGCAGGCCACTTTGGAGAAAGTTAGGGGAGCGATCCGTCCGACTAGTCTGCTTTGGCGCGAAGCGTGCAGCGCCCGCTCCAAGATTAAAAGAAACGAACTTGCTCGAACTCCTCAAAAAGCTTCTGGAAAAGGGTGCAGTAGACGCACGACTCGAGCTGAAGTGAAATGTAACTGTACTTTGCCTCTTTCTGAACATTCTCGCATCCAATAAACCATAGCGCAGAGCGGGATACTATATGCCCCGATGGCAAAAAGCCGTAGCGAATACCTCGTTTGTAATTTCACAGGTCTCACTTGATCGCAGGCATAGATCCCAGTGCGCTCGCTCGCCGCGTACAATCAGGCCTAGCAAAAGGGGGATCTCACTATCCACACACACATGCCGAGACCAACGAGCTATTGATATCGATGCTTACAGTAATCGCCACTGCCAACATGCTCTCAGCCACAGGCTTTCATGCGAGTGAGATGTGACTTTGACCCTTTCCTAGACCTTGAACGGCGTGATGTGACTGATACCATGCCTGCACATGCATAAGTTTTTGGTGCAATGCGGGCCAACCGCAGTGCTCTCTCTGCAGCGCGCAGGCTGTTTGGTCCGGAGCCGTGGCGATGGTTCAAGGACTGTCTCAATCTAGGGCAGGATTCTTCGTGTCCGCCTCCCACCCGGAGCTATTCGCTCAGCCGTGAGGCTTTAAAACACTGTTAAACGTGCAGAATTCCCCACAACAAGAAGAGATTCGGTAAGGTAGTTTCCATTCGGACTGCTTCTATTAGGTCTCTGTGGCCTGTTTTCGAGGGATCTCCAACACGAGTGTTCCCCCCCCAACTATGACTTCTCCTTTTCTTCACGTTCTCTAGCGTCCAAATGGGCTCAGCCAACGCCAATCTTCTAAGTCCCCCTAAAAGGCGGGTAACCTTGTCTTGGGCGTTCTAAAAATCGTGCTGTGGAAGCGTGCGATCTGCAATTCGGCTGCCAGATCTTTCCTTGGAGACTCAACGGGCTTGCCCCCACCTTTGACACCTGGTTTACCCCTGTAACGGCTCGGTTCGGCGGCAAGTAGCCCAAGGCCAGTTCATGGGAAGATTTGAGTTCCAATGTGCACATTCGCCTCACCCACATTCAATTCTTCAGAGTTCAAGCATAAACCGGCGCCTTATCCTGCGCCCAAAGCAAGTCTCGCTTTTGTTGATGCTAGTAATCTACCCCTGGACAAATCGGTGTAATGGGCACTTCTGCAATTCTGGAGAAAACATTAACCCTTAGAGCTCATCACCTTTCCAAGGCAGCTCATACAATACCACCTTTTCTGTATGGAACTGCTTGGAAAAAGGAAGAGACTTCAGATCTTGTGTACAAAGCACTATGTTGTGGGTTCACGGCAATCGATACTGCCAATCAGCCCAAGCACTACAGAGAGGAGCTTGTTGGTGCAGGCATAAGAAGAGCTCTGAAAGACCACAAGATCGAAAGAGAAGATTTGTATCTTCAGACTAAATTTACTTCCACTTCTGGTCAGGATCCAGGATCAATGCCATACGACCCGAAAGCATCCATTCAAGAGCAAGTCAAGGCATCTGTCGAATCTTCCTTGGAACATCTCAAATCAACCGACGATGGTTTGAGTAGTCTGGACAAATCTCCGTACATTGACACTGTTGTCCTGCACTCGCCTCTGCCCACCATTGATGAGACAATGGAAGCATGGCGAACTCTCGAAGAATACGTCCCAGATAAAATCCACAATCTCGGAATATCAAATTGCAACTTGTTCACACTAATGGACATCTGTGAGCGGGCCACCATAACCCCTGCCATCATACAAAATCGGTTTTATCCAAGCACAAAGTTCGACATTGGAGTCCGAAAGTTTTGCCGGGAGAATTCCATCATCTACCAAAGCTTCTGGACCCTCACAGCGAACCCAGAACTTGTCAGGTCTGTGGAGGTTGGCCGACTGGCCAATCATCTACGCATAAGCACACAAGCTGCCCTGTACTGTCTTGTGCTGGGCCTGGGTAACACTGTCATCCTGAACGGCACCAAAAATGCGAGCCATATGCAGGACGATTTGAAGGCTCTTGAGCTTGTTAGAACCTTTGCCTCCC
>Ga0335072_10000988_pt1 | contig 48918 bp, 46 predicted proteins | sample Lox_Sample_21_FD_206725 | JGI IMG/M metagenome (GOLD analysis project Ga0335072, IMG submission 206725) | Soil microbial communities from Loxahatchee National Wildlife Refuge, Florida, United States - Lox_Sample_2.1 | ecosystem: Environmental > Terrestrial > Soil > Wetlands | place: USA...
CTTTACGTGTTCTCACTCTTCATGCAGCGGATCTATGGCCCATGGGCGGCGCGCCTGGTCACTGCGCTGGTGATCTGGACGGCGTTCGCCTCGGTCTTCTCGCTGATGCTCGGCTACTCGCGCGTGCCCTACGCCGCGGCCAAAGACGGCAACTATTTCCGCGCCTTTGCCAAAGTGCATCCGGTCTATCGCTTTCCCTATGTATCGCTGCTTGCGTTGGGAGTGACCGCCGCCGCCTTCTGCTTTCTTCGTTTGCAGGACGCGATTGCCGCGCTGGTCGTGCTCCGCATCATCGTGCAATTCCTGGTGCAGGCCATCGGACTGATCGTGCTGCGCATCCGCGAGCCGAATATGCCGCGCCCATTTCGCATGTGGTTCTATCCCGTGCCTGCGCTCGTGGCCAGCGCCGGATTCATCTTCATCCTGTTCAGCCGCGTGAATTGGCAGAAGGAAGTGCGTTACGCGATCGTGATTCTGCTGGCGGGATTGGTGATCTATTTCATCCGCGCCTGGAAAGATTCGGAGTGGCCCTTCGGCACGCCCGGACCCGCGCCGGTCGCGGTGGAACGCGAACCGGGCTAGGATCGCCGCCGCCCAGGCGCTTGTCATCCTGAGCAAGCCGGTTTTTGCGCAGCGAAGGATCTGAGCCGGGCGCCCCACTTCTCCCGGATTTTGCGAGAAGTGGGGATGTTGAATCTGATATCGTTACGTCCGGATTGCGCAAGGAAAACTAACCCATGGGAGTATTCATGAAATCGAATCACGCATCGATTCTGCTTTCCTGCTTCTTTCTCGCCACGACTCTCACCGCACTGGCGCAGGCGCACAACGCCAACGAACATCACACGGCCACCGAGATTCTCGATCACTCCGTCAGCAACGTGGAGCATGAGTTCGTCGGCGCCGCCGATGCCATGCCGGCCGACAAGTTCAACTTCGCGCCCACCAACGGCGAATTCAAAGGCGTGCGCACCTACGCGCAGCAGATCAAGCACGTTGCCGCCGTCAACTACGAACTCGGCGCCGCGCTTCTCGAGCAGAAACCGCCGGTCGATATCGGCGACGAATCCGGCCCCGCGTCCCTCACCAGCAAAGATGAGATCATGAAGTACCTGAAGAATTCGTTCGCCTACGCGCACAAAGCGATCGCGACCATCACCGACAAGAATCTGACGGAAGCGGTGAAGAGTCCCTTCGGCGAAGGCCACGTCTCACGCATGGCTCTGGCGATGGGCTTCGCAACCCACACCAACGATCATTACGGACAGATGGTCGTCTATCTGCGCATGAACGGCATCATCCCGCCCGCCAGCCGCAGGTAGCGCATGAGTGGATTGGTAGCGGCGGACGCATTCGGTCGCCCGGGCGCGTCTTCCACAGCCTGGCCTACAGGCCTGTGACGGATAACGCAGACCGGGGGCTGGCCCGCCACACAGGCGTCGCCACGTACCGGCTGCCCGAGCCATCGTAGGGCACGATCGGTGCACCAAGGCCCATCACGTGTCCCCAGTCACACTGCTCCGTGACCCCCATCACCGACTTCCCATTCTTTTTTTGCAACTCTAAACTTGCCGCAGTTGCGGCTCAGCCTCCACGGACTCCAGTCCGCTGGGGGCGTTCTTTTGCGCGATCTTTCACAACTGATTCAAGCAGAAAACAGCCCGCCCTTCGCATCGCGAGAAAAGCGGGGCGGGCGGAGCGTTGCCAAAAATTGACAGCGGTTAATTCATCAGGAAAGGGTCTTCGGTAGTTGGTATCGGAGGGTAAAGGTGATGTATGGGGACGGGGTTCGTGCTCGATTGGATCATGGCGGTAGCAGACGACGGCCAGCAAGATAGGGACGACAAGCGCAACAAGAAAGCAACAAAGAAGTTTCCCCCGAAAAGAGTTGGCGAGATCGGAGAGCTGGAGTTCATCCAGACGGCAATTCGCAAGGGATTCCGCGTATCAAAACCGTGGGGAGAAAGCGATCACTACGACGCGATCACAGACTGGAGAGGAAAACTGCTGCGAGTGCAGGTGAAGGCCACCGAGCACACGAGCAAGGACCGGGGCTACATGGTGCATGCCTGTGTGTATGTGGGAAACGAGAGCGTCGGGCTGACGAAGAAAGACATCGACGTGCTCGCCGCTTACATCTCGCCCGAAGATTCGTGGTACATCATCCCGGTCGAGCACTTCGTTCCTCTGAAAAGTCTCTGGTTCAACCCCGGGAGCACGAAATCGAAGTTCGAGAAATTCCGCGAAGCGTGGCACTGGCTGAAACGAAAAAAGAAACCCAAAAGCCGCGTCGGGCCGGCACGATGATGGCGCCCGTCTCGTTCTCGCGCACTTTGCGGGGACGGGGCGGCCTCGACTCCCGCATGGTTACCTGAAAGTAACCCGAGGGTGACCCACCCTACCCGGTTTTCGGGTAGTGGTGCAGTTTGGAATTTATTTCCATTTGCTTGGGCAATCGACGTGCAGGCCGTTCGGCAAATCTATGTGCTCCGGAAGCAGGGATCGCCGGAAGCTATTTTCGTGAATATTCATAAAGGCATGAGCGCGACCAGCTAGTTCTGATGAATAACGCTCTGGTGGAAAGGCCGCGACGATCCGCTTTTTGGGGAATAATTCCTTGACCGCTTCGATGGGCGGAACTAGATCAGCATCACCTGAAATGATGATTGCTGTGTCAAAGTGGTCGTGGAACGCATCACAGATTAGCTGCGTGGCGATATTAACGTCAGTCTTTTTTTCTTGAGGATGAAAGGCATAATGCCCGCACTTCTGACACCTCTTTTCGTCGGGCTGAAAGCGTCCCCAGTAAATCGTCACGTTTTTCAGAGTTGTCAACGCATCCAAGAATGCGCTCTGGCGCTCTTGTTTTCCTACATTACTCCTCACCCTTGAAGTGAAATATTTCACGCGCTGCAGTGTCTGATGGCGAAGCAGTAGCGCCTGCGAAAATTCCCATAAATCGAGCCACATGTATTTTCGCCAGTTCTTTTCGCGGAGGCCAAAATACAGGTTAAAACCGTCGATATATGTGATTACACGTGACTTTTGAGCGTTACTTTGGTCATTGACAACCATTCGTAAAACCTCTTAGAATCGAAGCGTAGACAACAGCTCCAACGTGCGTAACGTTGGACCCGACGACCGCGAAAGCGGTCGTTTCTCTTTTTATTCATTCTCCAGTAGTGCGATCAATTCATCAAGACTCCAGACGTGATCGGTCAATCCCGCTTCCATTGCTGGCGTCACGCGAAGCGTCTTGTGAACTCGGCAGAAATTGTAGTGCATAAAGTAAAGTGCCACGGCATGACCGTGGTTCTCCAGTTTCTTGCTGAAAGCATTCGTTAGGCGCGTGAAACGGCGCATTCCCATCCGCATCGTCAGGTTCTGACGTTCCACGAATGACGTGGAAATATGCTTGGAATCTGGGTTCCCGCTTAGGACTCCTGTACGGCATCCGATGCAGGTTGCAGGGCTGTAGCGGGATTCAGGATTGTCGTTTGATGCGCCGTAAATTTTGACTAGCATCGCGTAGTCGATATCCGCGCCGAAAGCATCTTCGACCGCATCGGCATAAACGCGATGGCCGTCGGTCGTTAACTGGATTCGGTTACTGATGCGCGAAGCAACGTCCTGCATGAAGGCTAGGGCTGTGTTCGCGCCGCGATCCCCAAGCGCGTACGAGATAATGAGCTTCGTGTCAGCATCAAGAGCCGTCCACGTCCAAACACTGCCCAGGCCAGATTGCACCTGCTCCATTGTGAGGTTTTTGTCCTTGCCGTACACGAAGGCCCAGATTTCGTCGGCCTGAATACGGCGCACACGCAGATTGCGAACGTGGGCGTCGTGGTAGGCAGCGGCGGCACAGCCCATACCCTTGAGCAGTTTTAGAACGGTGTGCCTCGCAACTCCAGTCATGCGGCACGTTGCATTGATGGAGACCCCCTCGACTAGCGCCGCGATTACTGCGGTTTGCTTCTCAGCGGAGAGGCGATTCATAATGCAGCCACTGTATACTTGCTCGATGAGTTTGTCACTACTTGCTCGACCAAGTATTGACAATTATTTTTCGAGCAAGTATCATTTGCTCATGACAGACCTCACTAGCGAAGCTGCCAAGAAGTTGTCCGATCTGGGTGCCGAGAAGGGTGGGAAGGCCCGGGCCAATGTGCTCACGCCAGAACAGCGTAGCGAAATTGCACGTAAGGCTGTTCTTGCGCGATGGGCCAGGGCTGGGAAAACTAATCCGCCAGAGCAGGCCGATTCGTTGCCGTCGCACGGAATCGTCGCTATAGAACTGCCGTTCTCGATGTTTCGTGGCAAATTGACTATCGGCAATGTAGAGATGGAGTGTCACGTATTGAATGATTTTCGACGTGTCCTCACTCAGAGAGAGATGGTTCGAGTACTGAGCCCCGCTGGGCGCGAAAGTGGCAATTTGGCCGGGTATTTCCAATCTAAAGCCTTTGCAGATAAGCCTTTAGACTTGGGCGCGGTTATTCCGTTTCGGGTTCCCGGTACTCAATATGTGGCACATGGCTACGAGGCAACTACCCTTATCGAGATTTGCGAACGATACCTGGAAGCCCGAGATGCTGACTTGTTGCGCGGAAAACAAAAAGACCTAGCAGTGCAGGCCGAAATTGTTATTCGCGCCTGCGCCAAAGTCGGAATCATTGCGCTGATCGATGAAGCAACGGGTTATGACAAGTTCAAGAAGAAGCAGGAATATCAGTTAAAACTGCAAGCTTTCATTGCAGATGAATTACAGGATTGGGCGCGAATGTTCCCTGAGGAATTTTGGTTTGAGCTTGCGCGGCTGGAGGGAGTTCACTATTCGCCACGTTCGCGTCCCCTTCGTTGGGGGAGATACGTGATGATGTTTGTGTATGACGCAGTGGATGCGGACGTTGGAAAGGAACTACGGAAGAAGAACCCCGACCCGCACTTTCTGCAAAACCATCACCAGTGGCTAAAGAAATTTGGCCGAGATAGAGTTCACGATCAAATTACAAAGGTGGTTACCATCATGAGGCTCTGCGAGAACATGGATGATTTTCGCAGCAAATTTGCCAAACTTTTCAACAAGTCGCCGCAAATGAGCTTTAGTTTTGCTCTGTAGCTTCTCGCACGACTCGAGCGGCAGCTTGGCTAAAGTCCTCGCGCTTATAGTGTCTGTCTTCGCGTTTGTACGTGCCTAACAGAATCGAGAGTCGAGCATCCTCGTATCGCTTAATCTGATTGTGATTTGCACGCCAATGCGCGTCGATGCCTTCCCAACCCTTACCTCGAAACTCGTGGCCGCATTCGGGGCATTCCTTTGGTTTTGCCATGCCCACAGTTTCCCACAGGCAGGAGCCGAGCGCCAGCCCTGTGGATTTCAAACTGCACCACTACCGGTTTTCGTAAGGTGGGACTTTGGCAGCCTTCGGATGTAGAATCCACAATACTGGGGATGGGGATCACAGCATGAATGGTTCTTTGCCGATCGCCGGTCGCGATGTCGTCGCGATCTCGGCTGCCGCTGCGCCAGCCGCTCGCGAGCGCAAGCGCCACTCCGGCCTGGTGCGCGTGACGCATTGGGTCACCACGCTGGCGTTTTTCGCCTTGCTGCTGAGCGGCGGAGAGATTGTGCTGTCGCATCCGCGGTTTTATTGGGGAGAAACCGGCAACGTCAACATGCGTCCGTGGCTCAACCTGCATCTGCCGTCGTCGCGCGATACGGTCCCGACCGGCTACGGATACGTGCTGCCCGACGCCAATGGATGGAGCCGGTATCTACATTTTGAAGCGGCGTGGGTTGCGGTCGGCACCGGCTTGCTCTATGTGCTCTGGGGATTTTTCAGCGGGCACTTTCGCCGCAACCTGACTCCTGTGAATCTTTCTCTGAAAGAAATCGGCGGGTCGGTGGTGGCACACTTGCGCTTCAAGCGTCCGGGCGACGAAGAAGCATGGTCGTACAACGTGCTGCAGCGGGTGGCGTATCTGGTCGTAATTTTCGTGCTGTTTCCGTTGATGATTTGGACAGGGCTGGCGATGTCGTTCGGATTCGACGCCGCGTTTCCGCTGGCGGTCAGGCTATTGGGCGGGCATCAGACGGCGCGGTCGATTCATTTTCTGGTGACGATTCTGCTGGTGGCCTTTCTTGTGATCCATGTGGTGATGATTTTTGTTGCTGGATTCCGCAGCCGCATGCGGGCCATGATTAGCGGGACAGTGGTGAGCGGGCGCACGGACAGCGATGTCCGCGCCACACCTCATCCGCGCCAAAGCTCAACAGGAGTGAACGTATGAGCGAGATATCGCGACGCAAACTGATTACCACCGGGCTGGCAGTGGCGGCGGGCGCGTCCGGCGTGGCCGTGGCTGCGAAGCTGGCGCAGCGGCATGGGCTCATTCCTCCGGATGCCGGCGTGTTTTATGGCCCGGGTGAAACGGTGACCTACGCGGCGCAGCGAATCTTGAATCGCCATGCGATGGCGCGCGAGTTTTCGCGCGCGCAGATTTCGACGAATCCATTCGCGAATGAGGTCGACCAGCTGGGCGATGAGTTCAAGCGTTCTCAGGCGGCCGGTTTTGTCGACTGGAAGGTGACTGTCGACGGGATGGCGGCGCGGCCGGGTTCCTTCTCGCTGGGGGAGATCCGGAGTTTTCCGGCGAGCTCGCAGATCACGATGATCGGCTGCGAAGAAGGATGGACTTACATCGCGGAATGGACAGGCGTGCCGCTCTCGTACATTCTCGAGCGCGTGGGAGCGCGGCCCGAGGTGCGCTACGTGGTGTACCGGTCGATTCAGCCGGATTGGTGGGAAAGCATCGACATGGCCGATGCGCTGCATCCGCAGACAGTTCTTGCGCACCGCATGAATGGCGATGAGCTGCCGGTGCCGTTCGGAGGGCCGGTGCGGATGCGCGTGCCGCGGCAACTCGGGTATAAGAACATCAAATACATCACGCGCCTGACGCTGACTGAGGATCTCAAGCATTTCGGCAAAGGGACGGGCGGATCTGCCTCCGACGGCGGCTACGCCTGGTATGCCGGAATATAGGCAGGCGATACCGACCTATTCCGGGCTGTAGACGCCGACGCCGCAGACGTCTTCGCCGACGCGGGCAAAATAGCCAATCTTCCATTCCATACGATGTGTGGCGGGATTGACCCAGCGGTAGCGCACCATGGCTTGACCCATAGTCCCCGTGAGTCTCCATGCTACTGTGCCGACGCCTTCGCCGTTTGCCGCCTTCAAGATGTCGGCTGGGACATACACGTTATCCGGGAATGCGCCGTTGGCCGAAACCCGAAGCTCGCGATCAATGCAGACAACGTAGAGATCGCGATCGCGAAACGGCGGTTTTTGGGCGGTGAAGTCGGCGAGCGCCTGATGGCGTCCGACAGCTCGATAATGGGCGACGGCTTTCATCAGCATGACTTTGGCTTCGGCGGGAGAGCCGCGATCGGCGGCGACACCGGCGAGCGCAATCGCGGCTAAGATGAAGAGCGCCGAGAGCCGGCGCAGGTTTTTCCTGATGAAATAGCGCATGTAGCAGGGATCGGCCAAAGGCGCGGTTGGATTAGCGGGCGCCGGGCGGAACTGTGTGGGAGATTCCGGTTTTGGGTTGCGATCCGGTTTTGGAACGCGCGGTAGAGAAACTTACAGGCGTTTCGTGAGCGCGGCCAGCGCGGCTTCAATTCCATCCGCTTTGGCCACGCCACCCTGGGCCATGTCTTTGGTTCCGCCGCCACGGCCGCCGAGCGTGGCGACTGTTTCTTTCATGAGCGTGCCCATGTCGAAGGGCTGACCTGGGGATTGCGCGAATACGAGCGATGGTTGCGGCGAGGTTGTGGCTAAGAGTGCAACTGCGTTCGGCGCGAGACGAGTCAGTTTCTGCGCCAGCAGCTTGATCGAGTTCAAGTCGCGGTCGGCGAAGGTGCGCACGATCAGTTTGCGAGCGTTGGCTTCGGGAGTTTCGGCCAGCAAGGCTGAGGCCTGCGCGGTCGCGAGTTCTTCCTGGGATTGCTCGGCTTGCTTGCGAAGGGTGCGAATTTCATCGAGCGACTTGCGGACTTGCTGCGGCACGTCGTAGATGTGCGCGGAGAACATTGCCGCGGCTTCGGTCAGCGCGGTGAAATCGCGGCGAGCGGTCGAGACGGCGCGCTGGCCGGCGACGAACTCGACGCGCCATCCCTGGCGGACACGCTCGGCTTTGCGCAGAAGGATGCAACCGATCTGGCCGGTCCGATTGACGTGCGTCCCGCCGCAGGCGCTGAGATCGAAGTCGCGGATGTCGATGATGCGGAGTTCGTCCCGATCGGCGACGGGAATTTTACGCAGCCCCAGCTTACCGGCTTCGTCGCGGGTGACGAAACGAATTTCGACTGGACGATTCTCCAGAATGATTTCGTTGGCCAGGCGCTCGGCGGCTTCGATCTGGTCTTTTTTTAGTGTTGGAGTATCCAGGTCTATTGAGCAATAGTCGTCGGCCATGTGGAACGAGACCGTATGCATGTTGAACAAACGGACGAAGGCCGCGGAGAGCACGTGCTGTCCGGAATGCTGCTGCATGTGATCGCGGCGGCGGGAAGGGTCGATCTGGCCGCGGACGCGGGTACCGGGCTGCATGTCCTTTCTATGAAACTCGCCAGCCGGAGCTTCGAGATAGTGCACGACGCGGCCGTCTTCGGTCTCGGCGACTTCGGTCACGCGCAGGTTCTGGTTCGAATCGGCAATCGTGATTGTGCCGGTGTCGTGGACTTGTCCGCCGCTGCTGGGATAGAAGGCGGAACGGTCGAGAACAATTCCTGGACGAGGATGATCGATCGTCTCGCGGACTTCGGCGTTAAAGTCGTAGAGGAAAGAGTCGCGGTAGTAGAGGCGGTCGGTCATGGAATGATTTTATTTAACCACAGAGGACACGGAGGGGCCTGTATCGGGCAGGAATTTGAGTGAGATCGTCCGGTTTACGCTCAAAATCCCCTTGGAAGGGCGAACAGACGGCGCTAACCTGTGACGTCGCCTGTAGAAGACAATGAGCAATGCAAACGTAGAATCGTTCCATTCTATGTTTGCTAGAGCGCCCCATGATTCAGCACCTACTTTTCGCATTTCTCGCGATCGCAACTCCGGCTTGGGATTTCTATGCAACCCGACGGCTCAAGAGAAATCCCGGATCAGTGCAGAAGATTGGTTATTACAAAACTCTTTGTGCTTTGCTCTGGATCGCGAGCTTTGTAGCAGTGGCCTCCGTGGGATTCCACAGCGTATTTACGATCGCTTCGACACCGGACGGTGCTGCGTGGCTGTTTGGACACGCCTTGGTCCGATTCCTAGTGGGAACAGTCATTGTGCTTTTTGTCGGCCTGACATTTCTGTCATGTATAACCGTGGCTTGGAAGAAGCTGAAAAATCGACCACGTACCTATCGCTCAGCAGAAGCCCTGAAATCGTTCGACTATTTCTTCCCGGCGACCCGGACGGAGCGACGGTGGTGGGTCTTGGTTTGCATCACCGCAGGTTGTTGTGAAGAAGCCCTGTTTCGCGGATTTATGCTGCACTACTTGCATGTTTTCCCTTGGACGCTGAACCTCACGCTGGCGCTGCTGATTTCCTCGCTTATTTTCGGACTAAATCATCTCTTTGGCGGTGTCGGCGGAGTGGTCGAGAGTGCAACAGCGGGATTTCTGCTGGGCCTGCTGTTTCTGCTTAGCGGAAATCTTCTGCTTCCAATCATCCTGCACGTGCTCATTGATCTTCGGATGCTGGTGATCCTGCGACCTCTCGCTGAGCAGACGGCAGCCGCTACGTGATGAAGGTCAGTTGGCGATAAATCCGGATATCGCTCATTTGGTACGGTGAGGAAGTGAATGATTAACGTAAAGGTCTCGAACCGCGAAGAAATCCGTATGGGATCGCCGTTTCAGATATGCCAACTAACCATTGCAGGAGTTGCGCTTCCAGAGCTTCCGCTGGATGGATGGACACCGATCTTTGCGACCAGTTTTGATGGAACAGCTGTCGCCTTGACCAGATGGGACATTCTCGAAAATAAACCCGGGTTTCGGCTGATCCTAGTCAAGCAAGGCCAAACAAAAATACAGGAGAGCGCGAGGATTTCGGGTTGTTGCGAATCCCTGGTGTGGGCGAAGGATAAAATCCAATGGAAGGCCTTTCCACAGAGCGAAGGGGAACTAGCATCTGATTTCGACTAGCACCACAGCTGGCGATAAATCGCGATAGCACTCTAAATCCCGTCGAAACAGGGCGACTCTCCGAACGCTTTTAGTATGGGCCGATGATGCCGGCGATGTGGCGGGCGGCTGGCTTGGCGCTTCCTGGTTTCGCGGGCGTGGGCGCCCGCGTTCACACGAGTATCGAAACCGTCGAGATAATTCATCGCCCCGTCTAGGTGGTAGAGGAAAGAGTCGCGGTAGTAGAGGCGGTCGGTCATGGAATGAATTATTTAACCACAGAGCGCCGCAGGGGCACGGGATGAGCCCGCAATCGCGCCTGTGCGAGAGGAGATCTACTTCGGCAAGATGCTTTTCAGAAAGTCCAGCGTCTTCTGCGAGACACCGCTCTTTACGAGGTCGAACAGTTCGTTGAGCGGCTGATTGAGCTCGGTGCCGTACGGGCTGTCGAGATTCAAGACCGGGGCCGCGTTGGGCGAGCTCATATCCCACGCTTGGAATATGTATGATGCCTGCGGCATCTGGACCACCCTCGGGGGCTGCATCGGCCTGCCCGGGACGGCGGTCGCAGGCACGGCAACTTGAGCCATGCGCTCGACACGCTGCAGGCTGATCCTTGCGGGGGGTTGCCCGCTTTCCCAAATGAAGGTAGTCGGGTTGACGGCCTTCCAGGCAATCTTTCCATCGCGGGTGGCGGCCACGAGCTCCGAGATGTATCCCTGGAGTCCTTGGGTTTCAGCGTTCGGCATCTCGTCTCCCGTAATCGTATGTCTTGCTCTCCATAAGCCCGGTCAGCTGTGAAACGCAGTTGTTAATTGCGGCGAACTTGTCGACCATATTGTAGTAGACGCTGTGAAGACCCGCTGAAGGTGAGGACTCGACCCCAGTCGGGGTGACCTCCTTCAGGGAGGTTTGTGCGTTTTGCAGAGCGGTTTTCACCGACGCAATCGCCTCGCGGAAGTCTTCTTCCGGGACGGAGGCCATTACTCGGTACAGGTGTCGGGATGTATCACTTAAGAGGTAAACGGCCTCTTCGAAGGTAATTTCCAGCTCAATAACGGCGATCTTCTGGGCAATCTCAGTTAGATCGATGCAGACTGTTTGGAGCTTGACCGTTTTCCCTGCTTCGGTCGCCGCGTCTTTTGCCTTTTCGGCCTCGTCTTTTGCCTTCTTCGCCTCTGCCTCGGCCCGGCCCGCCTGTCGCCACGCCCCGAAGGCGATGAGCGCGCCAACAATCCCGATTACCGTCGCAATCCAGAAATCCCCTCGCCACCAAAATGGAGTGTTGATGATCTGAGACAAGCGATCAAGCGCGGATTGTACGTCTCCAGGTTGAGCGCCCATATCGGCAGACGTAATATAGCACCCCAGCCCGCGGTTTTTGGAGGGCCTCAAAGCTATACGGCAGAGTGGCGAAAAACCGCCTTGTGCTCAGGGTTGGCGGATGCGGGCCACAGGTTGACCCTTCGAGGCTTGTCTCGACTGCGGGGCTACATTCCCGTAGCCGTTCAGTACGGGCCGATAATGCCGGCGATGTGGCGGACTGCCGGTTTGGCGCTAGCCGAGTTCGCGGGCGCTCGCGCCACATTCTTGCCGGGAACATCCAGGACATCCAGATACTTCATGCCGCTGCCGGTGTTGAACAGCACTACCGTGTCTTCTGGTTTAAAAAAGCCGCTGGCGCGAAGCTTGCGATAAGCTACCAGGCAGGCTGCGCCCTCTGGCGCGGCGAAGATGCCTTCGACTTTCGCCCAATGGCGCGCGGCCTCGAGTATTTCTTCGTCGGTCGCGCTCACTGCTATGCCTTTACTTTTTTTCAGAATGTCGAGAATTAAATAATCTCCGTACGGCTTCGGGACGCGCAGGCCGGAAGCGAGCGTGGCGGCGTTCGTCCACATTTCCATCGAGCTCTTCCCTTCCTCCCACGCTTTGACCACAGGCGCGCAGCCTGCCGATTGCACGCAGACCATTTTCGGGCGCCCGGTCGAAATTCCCACGTCTCGCAAACGCGGCGAGACGTGGGGCACCCCGCCTTCCGATCCAATCCAGCCCAGGGCTTCCATTTCTTCGAATGCCTTCCACATGCCGAGCAGGCCTACGCCGCCGCCGGTCGGATAGATGATGCCTTGTGGCAGCTTCCATCCGAGTTGCTCGGCGACTTCGTATCCCATGGTCTTCTTGCCTTCGACGCGGTACGGCTCTTTGGTCGTGGAAACGTCGAACCATCCGTCTTTTTTCCAAACCTCGGAATCTTTCAATTCTGCCACTTTGCGGGCGCAATCGCTGATGAGGCCGTCGACGAGGGTGACGTGCGCGCCGTAGTAGTCGCATTCGATGCGATTCGCCGCCGGAACATCTTTGGGCATGAAGATGTGAGCCTCGACTCCGGCGGCGGCAGCATAGGCGGCCAGCGCTCCGGCGGCGTTTCCGGCGGAGGGAATGGCGATCTTCTTCAGTCCGAAATGGCGGGCCATGGTGACGGCGGCGGAGAGTCCACGGGCTTTGAACGATCCGGTGGGATTCAGGCCTTCATCTTTGATGAAGACGTTCGGGAATTCGCGGCTGGGCAGCATGGGCGTGAAGCCTTCGCCGAGCGAGACCGGATCGGCGTCGGGGAGAACGGCGTCATAGCGCCACATCGTGGGAGTGCGTCCGGCGAGCTGCGCCGCAGAGAAATTCTTTTTGATCTTCGCCAGATCGTAGCGCGCGTATAGCACGCCGCCGTCTTTCGTGCAGACCGATTGCGGGCGATCGGCGGGATAGTGTTCACCACAGCGTGTGCATTCGAGATGAGTCAGCATGACAGGCGAGTCTACACCAGCAGGGGTCAGGGGTCAGGGGTCAGGGGGCACATATCAGAGTCCGCTCAGAGTCCGCGGACGCGAGTGGAGTTTCTTTAATCGTTGATTCGCAATTTTTGCTTGCCTGGCTCCTGAGCCCCGGTCCCTGGCCCCTGACCCCTTCTCTGTGACTCCTGCTTTTGGTTTAGTATCTAAGCCTCGGTTCAACAGGAGAACGTACATGGGCAAGTTCGTGTTGGGGTTGATTGTGGGAGTGGCCGTGGTTTTCGGAATCGTGTATGTCTACTTCGCGACTGGAATGGCGCCGGTCGCGACCGCGGCACAAGCCATACCGTTTGAGAAAACGTTGGCGGGTATGGCGCTACATGCGCGCGAGGATAAAGAAGCTCCTAAAACAGTGCCCATCGCGGCCGATGACGCGGCCTTCACCGCCGGAGCGGATATCTACAAGGAGCATTGCGCCGTCTGTCACGGCTTGCCGGGGCAACCGCAGAGTGCCATCGCTAAGGGAATGTACCCCAAGCCGCCGAAGCTGATGGAAGGAACCGGCGTGACCGATGATCCGGCGGGCAAAACCTACTGGAAGGCTTCGGGCGGAATCCGCATGACGGGCATGCCCGGGTTCGACAAATCGCTTTCGACGACCCAATTGTGGCAAGTAAGCGTGATGCTGGCGAATGCCGACAAGATGCCGCAGAGCATCAAAGACAGCATGAGCGCCCCGCCGGCACCGCCGGCCGCTGCGGCAGAGACAAAGGCGTCACCGAAAAGGTAATTTACTGCCATCTTCGTCGTCTCTGTTGGCGTCGTCTCTGTTAGCAAAGAGGAGGTGTGAATGAGGCTGATTCGTTCGATGGTCCATCTCTCGATGATTCGTCTCTTGATGGTCTTCGTCCTCGTGTCGTTTCTATACACGGCTGCGTTTGCCGATGGTTCTCACGACCGCACCCAGGTGGGACGAAACATCACAATCGCGCCCGATGAAGTTGCGGAGGACGTCACCTGCTTCGGATGCAGCGTGCTGGTTCGCGGCCACGTATCGAGTGATGTGACCGCCTTCGGCGGCAGCGTCTTCGTGGAAGATCAAGGGGTAATCGATGGCGACCTGACCACATTTGGCGGGAACATTCTCCTGGACAAAGGGGCGAAGGTCAGCGGAGATGTGACGGTTTTTGGCGGACACATTCGCCGCGATCCGTCGGCGTCGATTGGGGGCGACGTGACCAACATGGGCGGCCCGGGCTGGCTCGTGCTGATCGTCTTGATTCCATTCATTGTTCTCGGAGGGTTCATCGCGCTGATTGTCTGGCTGATCCGGCGGCTGACGCGGCCGTCGGTGGCGGCGCCGGCGTGATCGCGGCTCACCAGCGGCGGGTGCCGAAACTCTTACGCACGCCCACCGCGAAATAGCGTCCCCAGGGGCCGTTGGGGCCGAAATCGGCGCTGCCGAGATTCTTGTCACGCGCGCCGAGCCGGTCGAACAGGAAGTGCTGGGTGACGCGGAATTCGAATCCGTCGCCGATGTAGACTCCGGCTCCCCACGAGTGCTCAACGCCGATCGCATCGGGCGACCAGGTATAGAGCGTCTTCGGCAGGTTCTTGCCGAATAGAAACGCCTGTGCGCCGAAGACCATAAAACGGCGCAGAGGGCCGCGTCCGAAGGGGCGGAACTCGACCAGGCTCGACACCATGTAGCGGGCAAACATGCTGCAGGGATCGTTGATGCCGCCGTTTTGCGTGACCTCCGCCGAGCAGAGATTAGGATCGATCTCATTGTGCGGAGGCGCGAGATCGGCCTGCACCCATCCCCAGAACGTGTCCCGCGGAAAGAACATGCGCTCGGTGGGAGCCTCTTTCTGCCATGCAGTGTCGTGCCACAAGCCGGTAAACAGCGGGCCATTGCTGTCTGGCTGGGGAGGGTTCGCCGCGGCGGTCTGAGATCGGGCGGCCTGAGTCAGGAGCAGTATGGGGATGAAGACGGATACGGCGATCGCGGCAACCGAGAATTTCATCTTTCCTCCGAGTAGTGCGCAGGCTCAGGTTGCAGAAAAAACGCACACATCTGTAAGCTGAGCCCGGCTGAGTAGAGCGGCACATTGTAAACCGGTTGCCGTATTCACGACACATCCCTGGAGAAGCTCGGCGAGCGCGTGCGAGATTTTCGTCTTTCGTCGGGTTGACCGCAATTTCTTACCACGAAGGCATAGAGACACGGAGAAAAGACTTCAGCATCGCCCCGTCGAAGCTTCGCGGAGGCGGCGTTGTGGGATACTGCTAGTTATCCGCACGATCAAACGCTCCAAACTCTCGGTCTGTCCTATTTTTTCAGCGACTCCGTGTGTCTATGGGGAGCCAGGTTCAGTGCCTTCCAGAATCCATAGTTTGTACTCTGATTATTCCATTCATAGTACGTTCACACTATGGAAATCCCCGTAAGCCGTTCCAATCACAGCAATAAGCGTTTGGTTGGCGGATTGCACTTAGAGTGCTGCATCGAGACACCTTATGCCCCAAGAGATCTCAGTTTCGTATCAGGCGATCAAGAGCAAGGTTTATCGGTTGATTGACGCGCTCGTAGTCGGAGAGAAGAACGAAGCTGATGTACAGGAGTCGATCCAGCGCTGGTGGGATTTGATCCACCCGGCGGATCGTCCTGTGGCTCAGAAGTATCTGCTCATGGTGCTTGGCCGCTCGGCCTCTGCCCTGGACGCGGTGGAAGACGGATTGTTCGCGACACGAAGCGAGCAGTCTTCGCAGACTGCACTCGAAGAGTCGAATTCCAGCAAGCGCATGCGGCTGACCGAACGGATGGTCGAGCGCATGATGAAAGAGACTGGAGCCAGAAGTACGGTATAGGACTCGACTCGCCCGGCTCTCTCTACGCCAGATTGCGCTCCTGAACGGAAGCTCCTGAGGGCACGTTGGTCACCCCTCACCGATTACTCTCGATTGCTCCGAATTACCCTTTTGGGCCACGACAATTGCTCCCGCGTGGGTTCTCCTTATAAGAGCAGGTTACAAGTCCTGCTTGTCGGGGAGGAACTATGCGGCGAATATTCTGGAATTTCGCCATCACTGGGGTGTTGATGACGAGTGCGGCTCTGGCGCAGACGCAATCGCTCGGGGATGTGGCGCGGGCGAACCGCGACAAGCAACAAGCAGAGCAGGCATCGGGAACCCAGCCGCGAGTGTTCACCAACGCGGACCTTCCGGCGAATCCTCCGGGGACACCGGAGAGCCAAGCGCAGGCGGAGAGCACCCCGGCGGCGAGTTCGCATCCTTCCGAGGACCGTGGGACCGAGCGAGTCGCCGCGGCGCGAGACCAGGCGCTACAGCGCGCGGGAGCGATGTGGCGGGCGCGCATCGCGGCACAAGAACAACGCATCGCCAATCTGCAGGCGCGAATCGACCGGCTCAGTTCTTTGAATCAGGCCCCCGGCGGAGGCGCCCAGTATCAAGGACCGTATCAGTATCAGGCGCGCCAACTGCAACGGGAAGCATTTCTGCAGCAGCAACTTGATGAACAGAATCGGGAGCTGGTTGCGATCCAAGACGCAGCCCGCCGCGCCGGTGTGTACGGGCCGTAGAACCAAACGAGCCATACGCAGCTGGGTCCCAGCGGCGGCTTTCGTCATCGATTAAAGCCGAGAAGGACTAAAGCGGCCTACCGGAGTTTCCAGCCGCGACCCTGCCTTTTGCTTTACCACGTTCCTGCGCGGGAAGCTCGTCGAGGGCATCCATGAACTCTCCCGAGGCAATCAGTGCCTCCGACAAATACGACTGCCAATTCTTGGCGGCTGGAACTTCCGACCCGCGCTCTTCCCTGCTGGCGGCGTTTACTTTTAGTGCCAAATCATTACCTCCTAGATATCGTAATACAGGGCAAATTCATACGGGTGCGGACGCAACCGGATGGCGTCGACTTCTTTGGAGCGCTTGTAGTCCACATAAGTCCGCAGCACTTCTTCGGTGAATACGTCTCCCTTCAGCAAAAACGCATGATCGCGCTCCAGTTCATCCAGCGCTTCTTCGAGCGAGCCGGGCATCGAGGGCACGCTGGCCAGTTCCTCGGGATCGAGCTCGTAAATGTCTTTATCGAGCGGCGGGCCGGGGTCCATTTTGTTTTCGATTCCGTCGAGGCCGGCCATGAGCATTGCCGCAAATGCCATATAGGGATTGCAGCTTGGGTCGGGCGGACGAAACTCGACACGCTTTGCCGCCGGCGATGCCGAATATATTGGGATGCGGCAGGCCGCGGAACGATTGCGGCGGGAATAGGCGAGATTCACCGGGGCCTCAAACCCGGGCACGAGGCGCTTATAGGAATTCGTGGTCGGAGCGATGATCGCCGCCAGAGCCGGGCCGTGCTTCAGCAGTCCCCCGACATACCACAGCGCAAGCTTCGACATGCCGGAGTAGCCGTCGCCCGAAAAGAGCGGCTCGCCGTTCTTCCACAACGATTGGTGCGTGTGCATGCCATTGCCGTTATCGCCGAAGATGGGCTTGGGCATGAAGGTCACGGTTTTACCGTAGTTATTGGCGACATTGCGCACGATGTATTTGTAGAGCAGCATCTTGTCGGCGGAGCGCAGGAGCGAATCGAATTTCAGATCGATTTCCGTCTGGCCGCCAGTCGCCACTTCGTGATGATGGCACTCAACGTTCATGCCACAACTCTGCATAGTGAGAACCATCTCGGAGCGCAAATCCTGATAGTGATCCGTCGGCGGGACGGGAAAATATCCTTCGCGGTAGCGCGGGCGGTAGCCGAGATTGTTCTCTTCCCTGCCGGAGTTCCAGCGTCCTTCTTCGGCGTCGATGAAATAAAAGCCGTACTGCTCGCGCTGATCGAAGCGCACATTGTCGAAGATAAAAAACTCGGCTTCGGCGCCGAACGTGGCCTTGTCGGCGATGCCGGTCGAGCTCAAATGCGTCTCAGCCTTGCGCGCAATATAGCGGGGATCGCGGTCGTAGGGCTGCTTGGTCACGGGATCGACGACGTCGCAGATCAGCACCAGCGTGGGCACTTCGGTGAAGGGATCAAGCAGGTGCGTGGCCGGATCGGGCTTGAGGAGCATATCGCTTTCGTGAATGGCGGCCCATCCGCGGATAGAAGAGCCGTCGATGCCGAATCCGTCGGTAAAGGACGCTTCCGTCAGCTGGTCGATGGGATACGAGACGTGATGCCAGAGGCCGGGAATGTCGGTGAAGCGAAGGTCGAGAATTTTTGCATCGTTGTTCTTGGCGAAATCGAGGACTGTTTTCGGATCGGCCATGGGATTCAGTTCCCTTTCGAGAGTCGCAGGTGGGGCATCCGACTGCTACAATCGGTCGCGAAGCGAGGACGGGAGAGTGTAATCGCTGGCGGGGCGGCGGGGCAATTTGATTGTTGTTATGGCTGCCATAAGCCGAGGTTATGGTCGCGGCTTGCGTCAACGAGGGATCTCGCGAACCGTAACGCTGTGGCCCGGGAGATCCTTCGCTCGGCCTGAAAAACGGCTCCGCTCAGGATGACAGCGACGGCGTGTATGGCTCGACTTACTAGCAACTGGGCCCTGGCAACTGACAACTGGTTTTATGGACTTTGATCAACTCGAAACGTTTTTAGAAGTGGCGCGGCACGCGTCGTTCTCGCGCGCGGCGGAAAAGCGCTTCCGCACGCAACCGGCGATTTCATCACAGATACGCGGGCTCGAGGAAGAAGTGGGAGCGAAGCTATTCGACCGCTCCGGCGGTAAAGTTTCACTCACCGCGGCGGGCAAGGCGTTCCTGCGCTATGTCGAGGAAACGCTCGATGCGCGCAAGGCCATGCTGGTGGCAATCGCCGAGATGGAGCGCGTGCCGCGGGGAGAAATCATCGTCGGCGCGAATGAGGGCACTTGCCTGCACATCCTGCCCTACGTTTTCGCCGACTTTAAGAAACAATATCCCGACGTTTCGGTGAACATCAAGCGGGCGGATTACGCGAAGATTCTCGAGTCCGTGATCGACAATTCGGTCGATTTTGGCGTGGTCTCGCTGCCGGTCACAGACAACCGGCTGACCGTGGTTCTCATCCATCGGGATGAGTTGATTTTGATTGCACGGCCGCGTCATCCTCTGGGCAAGTTGAAGTCGGCAACCATCGCCGAGATTTCGCAATACCCTCTCGTAGTTCCGAAAGCCGGCCATACGCGGGACGCCATTGAGGGACTCTTCCACGAGCGGCGTCTGAAGCCGAATATCACGATGGAGCTTGACTCCAGCGAATTGCTGAAGCATTTCGTGGCGGCCGAAGTCGGGGTTGGATTCATCGCGCGATCGAACGTGGAAGAAGATGTTCGCGCCAAGGTTCTGGCCGGAATCCCGCTGGCAGACGCCCAGGTTCGGCGCGATCTCGCCCTTGTTTTTCGCAAAGACAAAGCCCTCAGCCGGGCTGCGCTGGCCTTCATTGAAATTGCGGTGAGACACAAATCGATGCAGGAATTGGAGCCGGCGTCAGGCCGATGATGCGCGCGGCTGCCAAACTGTTCCCCTTCTTAGCGCTCGCGGTGTGCGCTACGGCGGCGCAAACGGTGGACAAGACGATCTCGCAAATGCCGGCTTCGGCGCGGCAGCTCATCGAAATCAAGGCCACTGGCAGCAAGCGATTTTCCGAAGCCGATATCGTGGCCTCGTGCGGTCTGCAACTGGGCAAGCCGGTCGGCGAAGACGATTTCAAGCGCGCCGCGCGGCAACTGGCCGATACCGGGGCGTTCAGCGATGTTGGCTACAAATACAGCTATTCCGCGTCGGGAACAAAGCTGGAGTTCCAGGTGACCGATGCTGACAAGTTCGTCCCGGCGCGCTTTCTTGACTTTGTATGGTTTCAGGACGCGCAGATGCGGAAGAAGATCAAAGAATATGTTCCGCTCTTCGAGGGCCAATTGCCGCTTTCGGGCAACATGGCCGACCAGGTGTCGGACGTTCTGCAGGCGATGCTGGTGGAACACGCCATTCCCGGCCACGTCGACTACGAGCGCGCCGGAAAGGACAACGGCCCAGTCGAGACGATTGATTACAAAGTCACCGATGTACTGATCCGCATTCGCAAGATTGACTTCACCGGCGCCGCCCAGCCGGAGCTGGCCGAACTCGAGACTGCCGGCGAGAACATGGGGAACCGCGAATATTCGAAGGCCCGGCTGCAGTTGTTTGTGCAGCGCCAGCTGCTGCCAATCTATTACGAGCGCGGATATCTGAAAGCCGCCTTTGGTCCTCCGCAGACCAAGGCCGCGAATGTTCCAGCAGAAGCGGTGCAGGAGGGCCCGCGCAACCAGACGGTCGTCGATATCACATTTGCGGTTGCTCCCGGCCAGCAATACAAACTCACGGCGGTGAATTGGTCCGGGAACCACGAGTTCCCGACCGATCTGCTGGCGAAAATGGTGCATGCAGAGGATGGGCAGCCGGCGAACCTTGTCCGCATCACGGACGAACTAAAGCAAGTGCAAACGCTATACGGGACCCGCGGGTTCATCACAGCGAAACTGAAACCCGAGCTGCAATTTGACGACGCTTCGGACGCAGTCACAATTACCATCGACGTTAAGGAAGGCTTCGCCTATCATATGGGCGATCTTCAGTTCCGGGGACTCGACAACAGCCTGACCGCGAAGCTGCGCGATGCGTGGCAGATGCGCCGCGGAGATGTCTACAACGCGACGTATCTGGATCAATATTTGCCCGAGGCACGAAAGCTGCTGCCGTCGACGCTGGATTGGGACGTGGCGTCGCACGTGACGCCCAACTCGGATAAGACAGTCGACGTGGATCTGATTTACACTGCGAGAGCGCCGCAGTAAGGAATAGGCGATTCGCCCCCGAATTGGGGTTGGCGACGCCTGATTTCGGATTTTGGAACAAGTTTTGTCCGGACGTTTGATTTTGAGTGCGCGGGTGTATGGTGGCGGCAGAGCTTCTCGTTCGATTCGCGAGGGCTCAACACCAATCGCATAGAACTTCGCCCGGAGCCTTCCCCCAAACCAAGATCCGGGCTTTGAGCGGGGACGTGCGCCAGCGCGTCCCCGATTTTTTGCTGCCCCCGCGGTGATCAGTGGCTGTGTGCTCGTGACATCCTCCTGAGCGGAGCCGAGTTTTGGGCGGGCGAAGGATCTCCCGCTCAAGCAGAATTGTCAGGATGGAGTCCTCGCCCCGCTGTTAAAGGGCGGGACGACGGGACGACGCATTATGAGTCGAGAGAATCACGATAAACGATTCCTTGCTGAGCTTTGTCAGAATTCGCGAAAGCGGTAAACTAGCTAATTATCGACTTCAGGAGGAACTCTACTGATGAAATCTCGGGTTCACGTAATTGTTCTCACCGCTGTTGCCAGCTTGGCTCTGGCCGTTTCCGCCTTTGGCGCGAAAGCAACGTTCACCGGCACCGTCAGCGACTCAATGTGCGGAGCCAAACATATGGGCGACCCGGCCCAGTGCACGCGCACTTGCGTCTCCAAAGGTGCGAAGTATGCTCTCGTGGTGGGCGACAAGGTTTACACGCTCGACACCAGCAACAAGAAAGCTCTCGACACGCTCGACAAACAAGCCGGAGCCAAGGTGAAGGTGACCGGAACCGAGAAGGACAACACGATCACGGTGAGTTCGGTCACAGCCGTTCAGTAGCGCCGTCGCGAACTGTAGATGCATGGGTTGGGGACGGGCGCTTCGCCCCTCCTGGCAATCGGGAGGGCGTCAGCCGCTCTCCCCTATTTTTTTCGCTTCCCGCCTCAAATTCATCGTTCCTTTACAAACCAATGTGTTATGTTGTGCATTCTTCGCAGTGATTTTTCACGCTCTGGAGGAAACACGAATTGGGCAAAGACATGGTTCCGAAGCGAATCTTCTTTACCAAAGGAGTCGGAAAGCACCGGGAGCGGTTGACGTCATTTGAATTGGCATTGCGCGATGCCGGAATTGCGGCGCAAAATCTGGTCCGCGTTTCATCCATCTTCCCGCCAAACTGCAAGCTGCTGGCCCGCAAAGAGGGCGTGAAATACTTGCATCCCGGCGAAGTCGTGTTTGCGGTCGTGGCCGAGAACTCTACGCGCGAGCCGCACCGGTTGCTGGCATCGTCGATCGGCGTGGCGATTCCGGCCGATCGCAACACCTACGGCTATCTCAGTGAACATCACTCCTTCGGCGAAACCGAAGAGGCCGCCGGAGAATACGCCGAGGAACTCGCCGCCGAAATGCTGGCCACGACGCTCAACGTGGAATTCGATCCCGACCGCTCCTGGGATGAGAAAAAGCAGATCTACCGCCTGTCAAACAAAATCGTGCGCACTGCGAACGTGACGCAGTCGGCGGTCGGCGATAAACGCGGCCTCTGGACGACGGTGATTGCGTCAGCTGTGCTGATCTTCGACTGACAATGAAAAGCTTCAGGCAATTTTAGAGCGGGAAATTTTCAGAAAAACCCGAGAGTACCCGGTCGTAGCTGCGTTTCCTGCGACGTCGTAGCTGCGTTTCTTGCGGCAGAGTGGGAACTTCTAATTTTTTGGCCCGCGCCGCGTCAAAGCCGCGATCTTTGGAGGGCTAGCTTCCTGCGACTCATCAGAGGTGAAAGACGAATAGAAGATGGGGCCTGAAATCCTCGTGCTCTAATCGGCAACCTAATGCTGAATCCTCAGCTCCTTAAGTTGGCGAATTCCCTCCCACAGTTGTCGATCATCCATCGAGTCGGGCTCTTTATCGGGCTATTCGGGATGAAACGGGAAAAAGTTCACGCGAACGTCACATTTTCTTTGGAATTCCTGATTTGACCGCTATCGTCGTCGCATGGTGCTTTCCCAACTGACCTGCGCGAGAAGTTCAAGAATGCAGAGGGTCGCGAACCGTCTACGCAATGAACTCAAATCGCTAGACAAACTGAACTCACTCACCATAAAAAAACCACCGGCCGACTTGACCGGTGGTTCCAAGGACGAGCAGGAGATGGTTAGAAGTTCAGCTTCAAGCCCCATTCGATCACACGCGGTTGCCCTAAAGCGTACACGCCCGTGCCGACGCCTACCCGGTTTACAAAATGCCCGCCGTAATTGGTTCCGTTGATGGTGCCCGGAGTACCAGCCAGCAAGCCAGACATCATGCTTTCGGGCAAATCGAAGTTGGCAAAGTTCGGAACATTGAAGATGCCGACCGAGGGCTCGATCTTAAACCGTTCGGTGATGGCGTAGTTCCAGCTAACGGTGGCGTCCAAGGCGCGGAGCCAACTCATATTGACTTGGTCCTGCGGTGCCAATGGCACGAACGGGGCGACGCCGCCCAGTTCTTGTAGTTGTGTGGCCGTCATCAGCCCATTCTGAACAAGAACATTGCCAGCCGGGGTTGGTTTTCCGGCGTAGGTTTGGTTGTAGTTGGTGATATAGGTGTTGATGTTGGACGCGTTGATCTCACGGGCAAAACTGCCAACGTGCGTGCCCGGAAGCGGATCCTGCGTGGTACCGTCACCAGTGAAATCAGTCCGGAAGATTTCGCCGGCGCCACTGGCAGTATTGGGTACCGTGAGGGTGGTCGATAGTGGACTGTAGAAGTGGGACATCAACGCAAACTCGAATCCGCGCGGCAGGGTCAGATACCCGCCGAAAGAGAGCTGGTGGGTACGATCCAGCGTCGAGGGACCAAAGTAGCGGTTGACATTGGCCTGATCCAGAGCGGGAACGATGAAGTCCTGGTCGCCGCTGGAGGCGGTTACTGCCCCATCTGCCCCAACTCCTCCACCCGTGTTGTCGAAGCGCGACAACGAGTAAGCAATCTGGTAGTTCAGCACCTTCACACCCCGGAACGGATTATTGACGTTGTGCGTCAACTTCACATCTACGCCGTTATACACAGAGCGCCCTACTGGCGAGAGGAAGCCGAGTGGTGGCGACGCAGGGTTGACGCCGCCAAAAGCGCAGGCGTATCCGAGCACCGCATAGCAGCTGTTGCCCCCCATATCTCCGGATGACCCCAGCCCGTTGCCAGCATAGGTACCCATAGTGGCCCCGGCTGCGATAGCGCAGTCAATGCTGGCCAGCCCGCCGGATTCGAACGTCGGGCAGCCAAACCCCGCATTGGTGGCGTCTATCGCGGCTAACGCGCCCGCCTGATTGAAGTAACGCACATCACCGGCATGATTTTCGTCGATGCCTAGGAGGTAGTGCGTTTGTACGTTGCGGATGAAATCAACGTTCAACACCACGCCGGGATGAAGCTCGCGCTGCACGCCGATATTCATCTGCACCGAGCGCGGGGATTGGTAATTAGGGTTGAACATGGAAAAACCGGGGGCGTTGAAGCAGTTGGTTGCGGTGGCTGCGGTCGTACCACAAGCGGTCAGGTACTGACCGGCGTAAGCCGGATTCGACGCAGTCAGGTTTAAAGGCGACCCCGCCACGTACGCCTGCTGCAATGCAATGATCGCAGGCAGCGCGTTGCCGATCAGAGGGAAGCCGCCGCTGGCTGTTGGGCCGCAAATGTCTGAACCGGGAACAATTGGTCCATTCGCCGTCTGCAGGGTTATGGGCTGGCCGGGCGCACTGCACGGCGAGAAGAACTGTAGAAATGCCCCGGTGGGCTCGCGGGGAGGCCCGTCAAACAGCACGTTATTCCAAATGGCATTCTCAAAGAACAGCCCGATACCGCCGCGAATCGAAGTCTTTCCGTTGTTCCATGGGTCCCACGCGAAACCAATTTGCGGAGCCAGATTCGAGTTGGGCTGAGTCACGGCGTTTCCGAGGCCCGGCATCAATGCATTGAACTGCGGAATGGGTGGGTACTGGCTGTCGGTACGGCCAGTATCGCGGTCGTAACGCAGTCCATAGGTCAAGTTGAAATTGGGCAGGATCTTCCAACTGTCGCCCAAGTACAGCAAAATGCGGTTGTCCGGACCTAATCCGCCAGCTGGGAAACCCAATGCCGGCTTCGTGGTCGAATAACCGAGGCCGTTGGCCACGGTGACCGAGTCGGCGGGATAGTTGAAGGGGTTGGAAGCTCCGCCTGGGAAGGGACCGGTCGCAGCAGCCTGTTCCTCCGCAGAAGTAACCGCGGACACGATTTGCGGCCCGTTCTTGAAGAATGAGGCAAAGCCGCCACCCTGGAGATGGTTGAATGCTACGCCAAAGCGGATCATGTGTGTGCCCATGATCTTGCTGCCGTCGTACTTGATTTCGTGGTCGCTCTGCGGTGTGCTCTGCGGCGCGAGGAGATTTGGGCCGGCTGTAAGGCCTGTGGCACCCATGAAGATCTCGGCATGCAGATCATCGAAGGGCAGAGCCGAGTTCCCGGTCGTTGCATCGACGATCTGGTTCTGGAATTTCAAGAATGAGAAGCGAATCGAGTGAGTAACGCTGCCGGTGTTGAAATCCAGCCCTACCACCTGGTTGCGGGTGATGTCGATGTTGTCATAGAGCGAATAGCCAAACCCGAAGGTAGCGCCCAAGGAGTTCTTGAAATACGAGAAGCGATAAAACAACTTCGCGCTCTTCGGCAAGTTGTAATCCAGCCGCCCCAGCAGATTGGCTTCGTGGAACGGATCAGCGAAAGTTCCGGAGTACTGCGAAAACGGCGCTGAGATGGGCACGGGTACGGAGGTGTGCTGAATCGTTCGCTCCCCATCCACGAAGTAAAACATCTTATCCTTGATGATCGGCCCTCCGACTCCACCACCGTATTGGCTGCGCTGATAAGGAGCGGTGAATCCCGGGGGTGACGGAAGCTGCGCGGTTCCCACTGTACTGTCGCGGAAAAGCCCAAAGGCCTGCCCGTGGATCGCATTGGTACCCGACTTGGTCGTGACGTTGACTGATCCCGAAGACGTCAGCTCGGTCGACATGTCCAGACTGGACTGGCTGAGCTGGAATTCCTGAATGGCGCTGGCGGGGATGTCGGTGGTGGTTGTGCCTACCGTTTCATCGGAAACGTCCACGCCGTCGACCTCGATACGAGCGGTGCGACCAAATCGGCCCCCGAACGAGATGGAGGAGTAGCCAGCCTTGGTCGGGTCGAAATTCTGGCCATCCTGAATTTGTACGCCGGGCTCAAGTTGTGCGAGATCGAGGAAGTTGCGGCCGTTGACTGGGAGGTTGTCGATCTGACTGGCGGTGATGATTCCTTGCACGGTCGGCTGTTCCGTGTTGACCTGAACCGTGCCGGCTTCCACTTCAACGACCTGATTCGTCTGGCCAACCTCCAGCTTGGCATTTCCATTGACGGTATTGCCGACCAGGACTGTGACTGCCAATTGCGTGGACTTAAAGCCGCTTGCCTCAATCTTCACCACATAATTCCCGGGCACCAAGGCCCCCGACGTGTAGGCGCCTGCGGAGTTAGTCTTGGACATGATGACTTGTCCGGTCGCCTTGTCAGTGATTGTGAGGGTAGCCCCTGCGACCACCGCGCCACTGGGATCCGTCACAGTGCCCTGAATACTTCCTGTGGAGATAGTCGTTTGCGCCAGCAGACCAAACGAGAGAAGCGCAATCGTTATTAGGAGAGACAAGCTTGCTCGCACTACCAGGGAAATTCTGAAATTCTCCAGCATTCGCATTGCATTCCTCCCAATCATTTTTTCTTGAGCCAGACTGGCGAATGACACACAGAATTGAAAAACCGCGCAAGCGCCCCGGATACGGATTCAGCTTCGACGATCAGGACTACTTCTTAACCTAAGTGTGAGGTTTGAGGGTTCAACAAGCTTGCCGCCACACCTGCAATCTGCTTTCCAGATAGTCGCATTTGACAAAAGCTTTTATATTCAAAAAGTTAGGTTCGATGACCGCATCTTTTATCGGGAGTATTCTACGAAATTCGGTAGGTTTCCAAAATCGTGTCCACAAAAATGGAGAACAAGCTCGACGTGTGCTTAATTGTGACTTGAATTTCTCAGAAGCTCTCTAGACATCCACTGGCGTGACACGACACATGTCCTTTTGTTCCCAGAGACCCTTCGTCCCGGGGCCGGGTCGGCCGGCGAGCGTCACCGTCGGACCAAGGGGATGCATAACTTTCTCCAAAGCAAGGAATATGTTACACCCTACATTATGAAGTAGTACATGATTAACTTCATGTAAGCTACTCTATTACAATTATTTACTATGTATTTCAAGATCGATCTGAGGGAGTCACGTTATAACTTTAGTAACCTGAGGTGTGAGCCAAATGTAATCTTTATTAACGGGAATCCGATATCATAGAAATGGCTTCAAATAAGAAAATCGGTTTTCTTGGGAATTATCTTTTCTGGGGAATAATTGTGGATATCGAAACGCGCAGAAAAAAGCAGCAGGATCTGATGATCCGCATGGTCGAGCGGAAGGTGCGGGGGCGCGCGCAGCAGCTGTTTGAAGAGCGCGGCCAAGTCGAAGGGCAAGCTCTTGCGGATTGGGTGCAGGCTGAGACGGAGGTTCTCGGCGACAGCTTTGTTGCGCCGCTTTACCGGCGTGCCAAGGGGGGCGCCCACGACTTGTCCGAGGAAGAACAGGAACATTCCACTGCCGATTCTGCCCGTGATCCTCAGCCCGCCTAGCGACGAGAATCTTCGGCTGCGGAGCACTGAGAGATCGGCGAGTATAACTTCTCTTTGGTTTGTTCCGCGGGTTGTTCCGCGGCTTGTTCCGCTCGACCCCCTGGCTCATTCCGCTCGAAGCCCTTATCAAAACCGGCACCAACCGAAGCAACCGCAGGCACGCGATTTGCGCGCCGTCTTGTGCTGAGTGCTATACAATCCGGCCTTGGAGCGGTTTCGCTTCAGTTTGGAGGCGTTTGTGGATTCATTTGGAATTGGTTTTGGAACCATCATTGGCGTCATTGTTGCGATTTACATTCTGAGCTCGATCAAAATTCTGGCCGAATACGAGCGCGCCGTTATTTTTCGTTTGGGGCGTTTGCTGAACGTTGCCAAGGGTCCGGGCGTGATTCTCGTGTTCGCGCCGATCGACCGCATGGTGCGAGTCTCGCTGCGGCAGGAGGCGCTGGAGGTGCCGCCGCAAGACATCATTACGCGCGATAACGTTACGCTGAAGGTGAACGCAGTTATTTTTCTGCGCGTGATCGAACCGCGCAAAGCGGTTGTGGAAGTTTCGAACTACGTCTATCAGACTTCGCAGTTCGCGCAGACAACTTTGCGATCGGTGCTGGGCGAGCAGGAACTCGATGAATTGCTCGCGCATCGGGACAAAATCAATCTGCGGTTGCAGAGCATTCTCGATACGCACACTTCGCCGTGGGGTGTGAAAGTGACCAATGTCGAAGTCAAGCAGGTTGATCTGCCCGAGTCGATGCTACGCGCGATGGCCAAGCAAGCCGAGGCCGAGCGTGAGAAGCGGTCGAAGATCATTCATGCGGAGGGCGAATTCTCGGCGGCGCAGCGGCTGGTGGATGCAGCGCGGCTGCTCTCGAGTGAACCGGTCAGCGTGCAGTTGCGTTATCTGCAGACCCTGACCGAGATCGGGGTCGAAAAGAATACAACCGTCGTCTTCCCGGTTCCGGTGGACTTTTTCTCTGGCCTGCAGAAGATGATGAACAGTGCCGGCGGAAACGGGGCGAGCGCTCCGGCTGCGCCAGCAAAGACGACGTAAGAGACGTAAGAATGGACGCAGTGATATTGCTTCGAAGGGAACGGCCCTCACTCCGTCGGTAGAGTAAAGCGTTTCGAATGCGGCTATAGCTGCTGACGAAAGTGTTCGGATTTGCGCGCCTGTGGAGCGGAACCTATGGCTTCGTCGGAAGATACAGAAATAACTCTGGGGACGGGCAAGCTGCTGGTCTTGTTCTTTGGGCTGGTCGCGATCTGCGCATTGTTTTTTGCGCTGGGATATTCGCTCGGGCGAAAATCTGAGCCGATACTCGCGGCCACAGTTGCGGCGCAGCCTACGGCTAGCTCTGCTAAAACAAGTTCCGCGACTCAAGCCACCCCGCCGATGACGTTTTATAAGAACGTCGAGCAGAAAGATGCCAATGCAGAGCTGACGCCGGCAACGGAGACGAAAACCGATACGTCAGCCGCTCCCACCAACGCCGCGGCTGCAGCGCAGCCAGCCGCCGCTGGTTCGCAGACGCCAGACGCGAACTCCCAAGCACCGAGCACGGTTTTGCCGACCTCCGCATATTTCGTGCAGGTAGCCGCCGTTACCAAGCAGGAAGATGCCGATGCGCTGGTGGATGCGCTGAAGAAAAAAGATTATCCGGCCTTTGTGGCTCCGCAGACCAAGATGGACAGTTTCTTTCACGTGCAGGTCGGGCCGTATTCCGACGTCAAGGATGCCGAAACAATGAGGACGCGGCTGATCGGGGATGGGTACAGCCCGATCTTGAAGAAGTAGCTAATTGCCGTTCAGGTAAGTATGGGGGCTCGAATGGCCGCCAGCCTATGTTCGTGGTTTGAAAAGCAGTAACCACGGAGGATGCGAAGGAATACAAGCTTCGACGTATATTGACACTCATCGATTCTCGCGGTATTCCTAGTCGTGCCATGAGCCTTGACGACGCCTCGTTTGACCGTACACTGCACGCCATCGCAGATCCGACGCGAAGACGCATTCTGCGGGCGCTGAAGGACGGTGCGGTCGCGGCGAAGAATTCTTCCAAAACCAGCGATGAACGTGGGCCGTGCCTGTGTGCGGGAGACATTGAAGCGCGGGTTCGGTTATCGCAGCCGACGATTTCGCACCACATGGCGATCCTGACCAGGGCTGGGCTGGTCGAAGCCAGCAAGCAGGGCCAGTGGCGGTGGTATCGGCGGAATGAGAAAGCGATCCGGCAGGTGGTGAAGATGCTGCGCGGAAAGTTGTAGCCCGCCGTTCGGCAACATGCTCACAACCTTGTCATTCTGAGGCGACGTGAATCTTGTCGCCGAAGGATCAGTGCATTTCGGAAACGCATAGGTCCTTCGCTCCGCTCAGGATGACAAAGCAGGATTCACGAATTGTCTAGCGGCTTTCCTGCCCTGTTCTGCTTTGCCCATCCTGCTTTCACGACCTGACGGGCGCGGCCGAGAGCGAGTGCGTCTTCGGGAACGTCATCCGTAATGCAGGATGCGGCGGCGATGTACGCTCGCTTGCCCACATGCACTGGCGCGACCATCGTGCTGTCGCTGCCGACAAAGGCCCCATCGTCGATGACCGTTTTGTGTTTGTGCACGCCGTCGTAGTTGCAGGTGATCGTGCCGGCGCCGATGTTCACTCCTGCGCCAATTTCCGCGTCGCCGAGATAGGTGAGGTGATTCGCTTTGGATCCCTTGCCGAGCTTGATTTTCTTGGTCTCGACAAAATTGCCGACATGAGCGCCTTCGCCGATCTCGCTGCCTGGGCGCAGATGCGAGTACGGACCGATGATAGCGCCCGCTCCGATGCGCGAGTCTTCCATCACGCATCCCGGACGAATCGTCACGCCGTCGCCGATTTCGCAATCGCGAATAACCGAATAGGAGCGCAGGCGACATCCCGTGCCGATGCGTGTCGCGCCGAGAAGCTGAACGTAAGGCTCAATCACCGTATCGGGCGCGACGCAAACATCGGCATCGATCACGCACGTGGCCGGATAAAAAATCGTCACGCCATCTGTCATCAACTGGCGCGCTTTGGCCATGCGCAGGAAATGATCGATGTCAGCGAGTTCGGCGCGCGTGTTGCCTCCAAGAACCTCGGCAGAATTTTGGGTCTTCCAGGCAACTACACGCTTACGGGCGCGGCAGAACACGCCGGCCATGTCGGTGAGGTAGTACTCAGAATGCGGATTATCGGTGGAAAGCTCGTCGATGTGGGCATAGAGATCCTTCACGGAAAAACAGTAGAAGCCAGAGTTGATCTCGTGAATTTTCTTCTGCGCCGCGCTCGCGGATTTTTCTTCGACGATGGCTTGCACTTCGGGGCTGTTCGCGCTTTTGCGGAGAACTCGACCGTATCCGCCAGGATTCTCTAGTTCTGCACTCAGAAGCGTCATGGACGCATGCTGGGTCAGATGAAAATCGAGAAGATGGCTAATGGTTTCAGACGTGATCAGCGGAGCGTCGCCAGAAAGCACGATGACGTGGTCATAGCCGCTGAGCGCGTCGCGCGCGACCATCAGGGCGTGTCCGGTGCCGCGCTGCTCGGCCTGCAGAATGAAATTGATGCCCGTATGCGCCATCGCCGTGCGGACAGTGTCTGCTTCATGTCCGATGATGGCGTAGATGTCCGTTGCAGAAGCGACACGCATGGCGGCTCGAATGACATGCTCGAGCAGGGGCTTGCCGCCGACTTCATGTAAGACTTTAGGAATCTGCGACTTCAGCCGGGTTCCCTTGCCCGCCGCCATGATAGCGACGGCGATGCGCGGGCGATCAAGACGAGTGGCCACTTGAGCGATCTTCCGTCCGCTGGTTGCGCGACTTGGGTACTTGCGTTTCGGTTTCTTCATTCGGACCAATATACCGCGGCGAGATAGCCTAATGCCCTCGCGGCTTTTCCTCAACCGCTAAAGTGCGACTGAATTTTTCCGCAGGCTTGGCGCGGCTAGAGCCGCGCTCTTTCCATAATGCTTCCGAAAGAGTTTCGCACATGCCTGTGAGGCCCTGCCCTTCCTGGAAGCTGCTTCTGCACGATTGCTCACAACCCCAAGCCGCCATCGACCACAAGAATCTGTCCGGTGATGAATTGTGGAGCCGTGGCGAAAAAGAGCACGGTTTGGGCAATTTCGTCAGCGCGGCCATTGCGCTGCATCGGTGTTTGACGGGCCATGCGGCGCATGAACGCAGCTGCGGATTTCTCTCCCAGGTCAACCATGCCAGGAGCGACGGCATTCACCGCGATCTCAGGCGCGAGAGCCTTGGCCATCACTTTCGTAAGCATGTGCAGCGCGGCTTTCGAAGAGCAGTAATGACCGTGCGTAGACCAGGGACGGATTCCGCCCAGTGAACCCATGTTGATGATCTTGGCTTCGATCTTTGGGCCTGAGGCAGCACTGGGGCGGCGATTGCCTCGGCTGACACGCATGTATCTTAGAGCCTCGCGCGTGACCAGAAATGGGCCGCGCGTGTTGGTGGCGAAAATAGCGTCCCACCGGGCCAGCGTCAGTTTTTCGAATTCGGCCGTCTCGTAATTCGCGGCGTTATTTACGAGAATATCGATGCGGCCGAGCTCGCGGCCAGCCTCCTTCATCATGGCGCGAACGCTCGATTCGTCGGTGACATCGCAGTGAAATGCAAAGGCCCGCACGCCGCAACCGGAGAGCTCGACGACGGTGTGCTGCGCTTCGCGCACGGAATGGTTGAACGTAATGGCGACGTCGGCACCCGCACGCGCCAAGGCAAGGGCACTCGCACGGCCCAGGCGGCGCGCGGCTCCAGTGAGTAAAGCGGTTTTACCGAGTAGAGGTTTGGAGTTCAGATCGGCCATGCGGAATTCTACCCTGTGAGGCACTGGAGAGAGGAAGTGGACGAGAACCGATCTGAAATTATCGAGGCAACGCTAGCAAATGGCGAACGTGATTGGGCAGCAGACGTTGCTCTTCCGATTTGAGCACGACGGCATCGGCTTGGGCGGTCGCGTCCGCGACCAGACTTTCCTTATTCGCAATCAACATGATGATTGGCACCTTCGGATCCAGCCGTTTCAGTTCGCCACCGATCAACGCAGCTTCCACACCATCTGTATCCAAGTCAAGGACAACCAGGTCGATGCCGCCCTGGGTAAAGCGGAAGATCCCCTCGTGGCCGTTGCTTGCGCTGACGGCTTCCCATCCGTATTTCTTGAGCAGGGAGCAGCGAAGGTTCAGATTGACGAAGTCGCTGCCAATACACAGCACGCACCTGGCAATACGCTTTCTCATTGCCACCGCACAAGGCCGCCCAGTGGCGGCGGACTGAGAGCATTCTCATCACATATCCGTGTCTTTCGCAATGAGCGGAATCACAAAGCTAACTCGTTCCGGGCCACGGGGTTGCGGACCTGACTCTCTGGCCTAGCAATTCCCTCGTTGGGCATTTCTTAAGCAATGTTTAATAGATTCCTGACTACTGTGGAGGTGGAAAAAAGGCAATGCTGCGCGCTAGAATCTCGGCGCATGCCAGAGCCGCGCAGGGTCGTTCTGTACTCCCGAAAAGGATGTCATCTTTGCGAGGTGGTAAAGGAGAGCCTGACCAAACTCTCGCGCCGCGGCGGCTTCACCTGGCAGGAACTCGATGTGGACTCCGACCCGGAACTGCGGCGCAAATTTAATGACGAAGTTCCGGTGGTTTTCATCGACGACCGCAAGGCATTCAAATACCGCATGGACGAGCAGGAATTTCTGCGCAAGCTCGCCCGCTGAGCTCTTCTCGGAAAAGGCTTGGCAGATTTGCAGCTTTCGGTACAATCTGTCCCGGCATGTTAAGAACGCGCCTCTACGCGGATCCCGCCGGTTTGTTTGTGCACGAGGTGGTGTTGGAGTCTTGCCGGCGGCACGGCGAGAAAATAGCGCTGGTCGATGTCTCCTCGGGCCGTCGGCTTTCCTATGCGGAGTACGGCGAGCTAGTTGAGCGGCTGGCTCGCGGGCTGGTAGGAGCGGGCATCCAGACCGGCGAGACGGTTGCGATTTTTCTTGCTAACTCGTGGGAGTTCGCCATTGCGTTTCATGCCATCCAGCTGGCCGGGGCGATTCCCACCCTGCTCAATCCCACGTACCGGGAGCGTGAGGTGCGATATCAGCTGGGGAATTCCGGTGCGGTCTGCCTGATCACTGACGGCGCGCAGATTGCCGGAATCAATCTCGCAGGATTACCGAACCTGCGGAGGGTTTACACCACACGGCAGCCCGCCGCGGGAGCCGAGTCATTTGCTGACCTTCTCAAACCCACGACGGCGGCGCTGCCCAGCCCGGCGCAGAGTCCCGAACAGATGATTGCCGCGCTTCCCTACTCCAGCGGGACCACGGGGCTGCCCAAGGGTGCGATGCTCTCGCATTTCAACCTGATCGCGAATGTGTATCAGCTGGTTGCCCCGAATACTTCGAAGATCAACGGCTCGGATCGCATGCTCTGCTGCCTTCCGCTATATCACGTCTACGGGTTGAATGTTGCGCTCAATCCCGTAATGATTCTGGGCGGGACGCTGGTTCTGGTTCCGCGTTTCAACGTCGAAGCGATGATGCAGCTCATCGTGGCCGAGGAAATCAGCATGATGCCGCTGGTTCCGCCAGCGATGAATGCACTGTGTCAGGCGGCCGAAGCGGGCCAGTTCCCCCGCGAGCACAAGCTGCAGTGGGTGAAATCGGGAGCGGCGCCGCTGGCCCCCGATCTGGCGCGGCGTTTTACCGCGCTCACTGGCGTTCCCGTGTGCCAGGGGTACGGCATGACGGAAGCGTCGCCGGTCACGCACGTGGGATATCTCGAACCAGAGCTTTACCATCCGGATTCCATTGGCCATCCGGTGGCGCAAACCGATTGCCGCGTGTTGTCGCAGTCAGATCTCGATCCCATGGAAGATATTGACGAGCTCACGCAGGCGCCATCGGATCTGCCAGGCGAACTCGTCATGCGCGGGCCGCAATTCATGATGGGATATTGGAAAGATCCGCAGGCGACCGCTGCGGTGTTGCGGGACGGCTGGTACTGGTCGGGAGATATTGTTACGCGGGATCGCGAGGGCTTTTACCGGGTCGTCGATCGACGCAAGGAGATGATCAAGTACAAAGGCTTCTCCGTCGCTCCGGCGGAAGTGGAGGCGGTATTGATGGAACATCCCGCGGTGAAGGAATGCGGAGTCGTAGGCCGCGCCGATACCGTGGCCGGTGAGATTCCTGTTGCGTTCGTCGCCCTACGCAACGGATTCGTGGAGAGCGGGAAACTTAGCGATGAACTCTGCGCGTTTGTGGCCGAACGCTTGACACACTACAAACAGCCGCGAGAGGTCCATTTTGTCGACGCGGTGCCGAAAACCGCTTCGGGAAAAATCCTGCGCAGAGAACTCAGAAAAGCCATCGCCTGACAACCGAAGCCTCTACCGGGCCACGGATACTCCAGCGTGCGGAGGGGCTGCCTGCAGGGCGTGCCCAAACAGGATTCCGGTTTCCACCTCAACTGGCTTCCCACCGATGGCGTACGGTTTGAACTTCCATTGCTCGAGCGCGTCGGCGATCGCCTGGGCCTGATCGGGAAAAGCGCTGATGAAGTGGATGTGTCTTATCTTGCCTTGTTTATCGATGATAATGCGGACCGGAATCGGATTGAACCGACGTTCGGTAAATACTGGATCAACCCGGGCAATAATGTTTTCGTTCCGTGCGTAGTCCTTTATGCAAACAGGAAAACGCCCTCCGCCGTCCCCTGCGGTGGCACTGACATCTGCTGGCAATCTCATACTATTCAGGCCGAGCAACAAGCGGTCCAGTAAGTTGGTGTCGCGGCTGGTCAGGACAAACTGCACCGCATGACAGCGGATTTGGATTGCCGGAACATACCAATGCAGCGCTGCCACCGGCGACCAGTAAGAGAAAAAGCTGAATGAGCGGTCAGCGATCTTAATCAGCCTAGGCGTAGTTTCCACTTTGTAATCCATCTGCAAATGGTCCTTTGTATACGCGGTGAGTTCCAGAGCGGTGGCCGCAGGCAAGGATGTGAAAAACATATCCTGGGCTGTAATCAACATGCTCGCCGAAGCAGGTCCGTCTTGTGTTTCCGGGGGACCGATCTGCGCGAGCACGTAACTACCGTTTTCGGAAGGCGGTGGGCCTTCGAACTCCTGGGTCCAGCCTCCAGGTAGCTTGTAGCTAATTCCGAAGTACGGATCACTGAGAAAGCCATCAGAAACGGTTGCAGCTTCCGGCACTGGGGTCACGGAGTCACTGGCGCTCGACCACGCGCCCTTCACCAGGATGGCCCCCTTCGGAAGTTTCGTGGGCGACCGATGGCTCTGGGAGGAATCCGCGCTCTTGTTAGAGCCGATGTCGGAATTCGGAACTTGTCCTTCAGCCATCAACCAAGCGGACAACACCAGGAAGAAGCACAAAACCCGAAATTTCATATCGACCCTTAGAATCGAAGCTATTCCAGCCAAGGCCTAGAAGCGTTGGCAGCAGACCCCGCCTGCAAACATCTCTCGTGATGACGTTGGCTGCGGCCCTCAGCGGCCAAAGCCGCCGAAACGCTCCGCCTCGAGCGGCACGACTGAAGTCGTGCCCTTCCCGTCAGCAACAATACAGAGATCCGAGAAATACCCCAGAATCGGCAATACAGCTGACGAGACGCTCTGCATCTCGTCAGCCGCAAACGAAGTGAGCTACAGCGAACGAAGAAAGTCCAAAATCTCTTGCTGCTGAGCTGTCGTGAGTTTGTTGAAGTTGTTGATCACCGTGGTGGCTTCGCTCTTGCTGCTCTTGTGATCCACGATCGCCGTATATAAATCAGTGGTTCGGCCGTCATGCAGCAGGAAGATTCGTTGTCCCAAGCCCCACAACGGAGCCGTGCGGAACTGGTCGCCACCAGCGTTGCCTTGCGAAACGTTATCCGCCAGGCGAGTGCCCATGTTATGGATCTCAAAATCGGAGAACGCATTCACCTGGACACTGCTGAGTGCGGGCACGAAGCTGGAGACCTGGGTCGCACCCGGGCTTGGACTGTGGCAAGCCGCGCAACCGATCGAGCTGAACAAAGCACTGCCTGCAGCGATCGTACTGGCAGAGACCTGCGCTCCGTTCAGCACAACTGGACCAGTCGGCGGCGGAGCCAGGAAGCGTGCGAAATTAGCAAATGCCGAGACATCATCAAGCACCGCAGTATTGGGTGTCTGCGTTGGATTCGACGTATCTTCCGGGTAACCACTTCCGGAAAGATTCAAACAACTGGATGGCAGTCCTGCAGCCAATTCTTCCTCGGGCAAGGGACGGTCCTGAGGGAATAATTCGTTGCTGATTCCCATCTCCACGTTGTAAGCCTCACCGGCAAAGATATGCAGCGACTTATTCTGTGCCTTCCAGCCGAAACGCGTGATGGTGCCATCGTTGCCGTTCCGATTGAAAGTTCCGGAGATGCCCAGTGTGTTGCTGAGATTCTTCGCCCGGTTGGTGAGCAGCGTCGAATCATCCAGGTTCTCGATCAATCCGGCGCCGAAGAGCGGCGTCGGAATGCGAAAGATGAGATCGTTTGCCGCCAAGTAAGCAGCGAAGTTCGGCTGCGCCAGGTTGCAGTTGCCGCCATCGGGACGGCCCGCAACCGTGAACAGGTCTTCGACGCCGCCATTGGGCGCAGCGGTGTTGGCTTCTCCGGAAGAGTTGAGAAAAAACGGAGCCCGAGCTTCAAGCGTCGGACCAGTAGCTGTAATAAACGACGGGGTGGTGTTGTTGGGAGCTACGCCAGTACTGACCAGCACGAACTGTGGATTCATGGCAGCGCCAGAACCTCCGACTGCTGGCTGGGCGTGACAGGAGCTGCACTGATTGGAATTAAAACGCGGACCGAGACCAACGTTGGCGGAATTGGAAACTGTTTCTACCGCCTGGAAGCGATTGAGACCGTCGTTGAAAAACGTCGTGAATCCGTTTGGATCATTCGACGGATTGATAATGGTTGCGCCCGTGCCGCGACCGGCGCTCTGAACTCCGGGGTCGGTTTGAGCTGAGGCTACGCTGACGACAAACAACAGCGCCAAAGGTAGAGATGCGAATCTCGACTTAGACACAACTACCTCCTGTTTTGTTCGCTGAAATGGGTTAAGACAGCCGGAATGGCGCCGGAGAGTGACGCGGGTGAAGCATGCTGTCTCCGGCTAGTGGACACAGGGAACCGGATTCAGCGTGCGGATTTTTTAACTCTGATTTGATTCGATGGCAAGTAAAATCGGTGTTCACTTACAAGACGGGAACAAAGCTGTACACGTTGTCCGTTCTGATCTGCATTGTTTTCTTTTTCCTAGGGACGGAGTGCATTGCGTTAATCAAAAGGCGTAAGCCATTTCAAAATTGTCATGTCGAATTGCTACGCTGCTGGGTTTCTATCGTTTTTTATCGTCGCCGAAAAATAAAACATCCCGGAGGGTCTTCGTGAGCCTCCGGGATTGATTCAGAGTGAGTAAGTGGAAGCGAGCCGCGTTTAAGATCCGGAATTACTCTTGGCTTCAATTTTCTTGGTCACGAGGAAATTCCAGATCACTTCATTGGCGCTGAAATCATTGCTGGTCTTGCCGATGGTGTTCTCGGGTTCGTATTGTTCTCCGCCTGGCCAGGTATTGCCAGCTCCTTTGACGCTGTAAAGCACGACCTGCGAACCTTGACCGCAGCCGTCATAGGTATCGATTTTGGTCTCCATGCTGCCCTTGCCGTGCGAAGGCAGCTTACTGTGCGCCGGCTTCTCTCCGCAGTGGTTGATTTTTGCCCACGCCTTGGCGCTGTCGTCAGCCGATAGAGTCGCGAGGTTCAGATTCTTCTCCGTGCCACCGCCATGCGGAACGACAGGATCGGAAGTGCCAGTAATCATCATCAGCGAGACGGTTCGGGTCGGAAGACAGACCATCGTCTTCGGCATGGTTGCGCCGACGGTCGCAATCGCGGCGACTTTATCCGACACCGCGCAACCGACGTGCATGGCCATGAAGCCGCCCTCCGACAATCCAGCGACGTAGACTCGTGACGGATCGGCCGAAAACTTCGAGGTGAGCTGATCGATCATCTGATTGAAGAATCCGATGTCGTCAACTTCCGGCTGGCTTTCCTGGTGTCGAGTTTGCGGCTGCTGCTGGCCGCCACCGGGATAGCCTCCGCCACCACCGCCTCCGGGGTATCCACCCCCGCCGCCAGGATAGCCTCCGCCGGGGTATCCACCGCCGTAGCGGCGGCGCCGCGGGTACATGGGCTGCTCCTCCCGCTCTTTGGGACGCACGCCCACATTCCAGCGTCCGTGCAGGGCAAAGGGATACACGGCGATGATGCCGTCTTTGTCGGCGATCTGGTCGAAACCGGTGAGCCGCTCGATGTCATTGGCGTCCTGGTTCATGCCATGCAGCAGAATCACGACCGGATAGTGCTGCTGCGCGTTGTAGCCTTTGGGCAGCCGGACGAGAAACGTACGGTCCACGTCATCGACCGTGACTTTTTCTTTGGTTTCCTGGGCGCAAAGAGACTGGCGGACGAGAAGGACAGCGACAAACGCAAACGCGGGCAATGCGGAACGCATCCCGCGAGATATTGCAATGTTCATGCATTCTCCGAGAGCGACCCGAGCCCATCCCAAGTTAGCACAATTTGTTTGGAAGCGCAGTCCGCGGCCGGAGTTGGCCGGAGCGGAACTTTTTACGCGTTGCGAGCGTATCCAATGTTGAGCAACAAACCATCCCAGCTCGGGTGTAAGCGGGCGGATTCGAGGCGACATCATGGACGGAATCACAGGTTTGGCAGCGGTTGTGACGATTTTTGGAATGCCCACGGCGGTTTTCGCCATGTACATGTTTTATCGCGTGCGAAAGCTGCGCAGCGAAGAGCGGCTGGCGGCGATTCAGCGAGGCGTGAGCGTACCGATGGAAGCGGAGCTTTCTGAAACTGCGCGCTCGCGACGGAATGGAATTCTGTTTATCGCCGGAGCGGTCGGTTACATGCTGGCCTTCAGCATCGTCGCAAGATACGAGCCGGATGCGATGATCGCAGCTGCTTTCGGGGCGATCCCATTCACGTTGGGGCTGGGATTTCTGTTGGATGCATTCCTGATTCGACGCGATGCGAAGGCCGCGTAACCGGTGATCGAGGGCGCCCGATCCTAGCCGCGGTTTTCTGCGGCTAGGGTGGGGATTTTGATTTTCTCCACAAAGAAACAAAGCTCTAACACCGACAGAGTTCCGGAGAAAATGCTCGACTCTACTCTCCCGTCAGAAACTTGAATTGCGCTTCGCTCAGCGGCACCACGCTCAACCTTCCCTGCCGCGCAAGCGCCGAATCGGCGAATAATTTGTTGGCTTTCGCTTCTGCCAGTGTCACCGGCTTGGCGATCGCCTGTCCGACTTTGATTTTCACCTGCGGATTCTTCGCATTCGATGCATCCACTGACACAACTGACGCCGTTCCGACCGCGCTTTTTTCATCGCCGGTGTGATAGATGACCAGCCGCTCTCCCGCTTTCATCTCACGCAGATGGCGGAGAGCAACGGGATTCGAGACACCGTCCCAGATTGTCGTTTTCTCGCGCTCCAAGTCGGCGAAAGAATACGTCGAAGGTTCAGTTTTCAGAAGGTAGTTCATAGTGTGTTTGCCTGGGCAAGAACGGGCGCGCTCTAATTCGGCTTCTTCTGGTCAGAAGAGGAATCCGGTTTCGACGCAGGGTTCGTGTTCGACGACGGATTGTCATAAATCGAGTACTGATGCTGCGGCCGCTTCAGCTTGATCGTCAAGGCCATCTTCGGCTTGTCAATGTTGAAGTCTTCGCCGTAAGTCTGAAATCCCTGGGCCAGAACCTGCACGCGCAGCACGCCGTAGGGAATGCCGTTGTAATCGCATTTGCCGTCGACGTCAGTTTTCAGTTCCATACCACCTTGCTCTTGCTTGCCTTTGATGCTGACAGGATGCATGACGACGGCGGCGTTGCGGACCGGCTTACCATTGTCATCTTTAAGGACCAGGAAATTCAGCCACGAAGTTGGGCCAATCTCGTCTTCATCTTTGTCCCTTTGCCCAAGCGAACTGCTGGACATTCCCAGAATGGCCATCCCCAGAACTACGCAGGCTAGAAATGTCTTTTTCATGAGAATCATTGTATGCAGCGCAGGCGGCGATGTCATCCTGGTTTGGGCGTCTACGGGCGGCCTCGTCTGCCTTGTTCGCGAAGCGAGCGTACATGAGGTTTCGGGCAAGTCCGGGCCTGGACGCTAGTTTCGTCCACGGAGAATTCTCCGTGCTTTGCCTTTACAATTTCCTGGTGAAGACCTGGGACGTAATCATCGTGGGCGGCGGCATTATCGGCGTTTCGCTCGCCATTGAATTGCGCAAGCGCGGGGCAACCGTGCTTGTGGTCGACCGCGGAGAGCCCGGCCACGAAGCTTCCCATGCAGCCGGAGGCATGCTGGTCGATTGCTCGGCCGAAACTGCCGCGCCCCTTCAGCCGCTGGCCATAGCGAGCGCGAAGATGTATCCGGAATTTGCGCACGAGTTGGAAGTCGAATCGGGAATGAAAGTTGATCTGCGGGACGCGGGCACGATCGTCTTTCCTCCCGCGGAACATGTGTACGAAGGTCGTGGGTTCAGCTTGTCGAGCTTGTTGCCCGCACCGTTGTCCGAACTCGAGGCGGCGCTCGCCGGCACGAGTCGGCCGGCATTTTATCTGAAGGAGCGCAGCGTCGATCCGCGAGCGCTGACGGCCGCTGCGATCAGGACTGCGAAGAATCGCGGCGTCGATTTTTCGTCTGGCGATCCTGTAATTCGAATTGATGTTCCGGATGGCCGTGTCGCTGGCGTGACTACAAGTAAAACTTCCTTCTCTAGTCCGAAAGTCGTCAATTGCGCGGGCGCATGGTCCGGACAAATCGCGCCTTTTGCATTCCCGACGAGGCCCGTCAAGGGTCAGATGCTCTGCCTCGTGATGCCGTCCCGCACGACGATCATGCACGTCATTCGCTCGCCCGAAGTCTACCTAATTCCGCGCAGCGACGGACGCTTGCTCGTGGGCGCAACGGTTGAGGAAGCCGGATTCGATAAGCGCACCGACCGCGGCACGATTCAACGCCTGCATCAGGCCGCACTCGGGCTGGTTCCCAGGCTTGCAGAAGCAAAGATTCTGGAAGACTGGGCGGGCTTGCGTCCGGGCACTCCCGACGCCTTGCCGATTCTGGGCGCGACAGAGACTCCCGGCTATTTCGTCGCCACCGGCCACTTCCGCGATGGGATTCTCCTGGCACCGATCACAGCTCGAGTCATGGCAGACGTGATGACCGGCTGCACGCCCAGTTACGACTTGAATGCTTTCGATCCGCATCGCTTTGCATCAAAAGCTGCCTGAATGCTGGACTCTCTGCCCGCGAGATCCCTCGCCTCGCCCGTAAAAGACGCGAGGCTTCGAGATGACCAACTGCTCCTGGGCATCGCGCGCACTGAGACTTTACATTTCCCGTCGCGCTATACTGATTCGTTTGCTCGGAGCTCGAACCCGCCAGTCTCGCGTTGTCCTCCGAGATCCAGATCGTCGAAACGAGAAAGGACACTCCCCATGGCTTCTCCGGCTGTCGATTTTGTCCGCAGTAATCAGCAGCGATTTCTTAGCGAACTCAAAGACCTGCTCCGCATTCCTAGCGTCAGCACGCTCGAAGAACATAAGTCCGACATTCAGAAAGCCGCCGATTTTGTGGCCAGCGAGCTGCGCCGCATTGGGATGGAAAATGTCGAGGTCATCCCGACCAAGGGACATCCACTGATCTACGCCGACTGGCTGCACGCGTCGGGCAAACCGACCGTGCTGATGTATGCGCATTATGATGTGCAGCCGCCCGATCCGCTCGACGAATGGCACACTCCGCCGTTTGAGCCGACGGAGCGCAATCAGAATATCTATGCCCGCGGCGCCGTCGACGACAAGGGCCAGCTCTGGATGGAAGTCAAAGCCCTCGAAGCCCTCATGCAGTCGGGCGGAGGGAAGCTGCCGATTAATGTGAAAGTGCTGTTCGAAGGCGAAGAAGAAGTGGGAGGCGAGGCGATCGCCGAATACATCCGCAAGCAGAAAGCCAAGATGAAAGCCGATTTCGCGCTGGTCTGCGACACGGAATTGTTCGCGCCCGATCTTCCCACATTGTGCGTGGGATTGCGCGGGCTGGTCTACACGGAGATCGAAGCCTATGGCGCGAAGACCGATCTGCACTCCGGCGTATATGGTGGCGCGGCCCCGAATCCGTTTTTCGCGCTAATCGAAATGATCAGCAAGATGAAAGACGCTAAGGGCAAGGTCCTGATTCCCGGATTCTACAAAGGCGCGAAAGCCCCGACCGCGGCCGAACTGAAAGCATGGAAGCGGCTGCCGTTCAACGAAGAGCATTACCGCAAAACCGAAGTCGGATCAAAAGTTCTGACCGGCGAGCCGGGATATTCCGTCCTCTATCGCACCTGGGCGCGTCCCACGCTCGAAGTTCACGGCATGCCCGGAGGTTTTACCGCGGACGGCGCGAAGACTGTGATTCCTGCCAAAGCGAAGGCTAAAGTCTCGATGCGGCTGGTGCCGAATCAGGATCCCGACGACATTCTGAAGAAGTACCTGGCCTTTGTGAAAAAGGTTACGCCGAAGGGGATCGAGACGAAAGTCAAAATCTGGAGCAAGGGTCCGGCCGCCGTGGTCTCGACCGACAATCGGTACATCGAAGCTGCGACTGAAGCTCTCCACGACACATTCAAAAAAGATACGGTGTTCATCCGCAGCGGCGGATCGATTCCGATCGTCACCGATTTTCAGGACGTGCTGAAAATTCCCAGCGTCATGATGGGCTTTGGCCTACCCGACGACAATCTGCACGCGCCCAATGAGAAATTTCACATTCCGAACTTCTACCGCGGGATCGAAACGATCTGCCTGTTCTTCGAGAAGCTGGGAGGGTAGCAGAACTCAACGCGAAATATGTAGGGACAGCCGACCTCGGCTGTCCTTTTGGCGATAGCGTTTTGCGTGCAAACGCCCCAACATCCCTCATCAACCACGAGCGAAAATGGGTTTTTCCCCGCGCTCGCAGTACCGTGGTTCGTGGCCCGAGTCACGCGGCTCGAGCTTTCGCAGACGACAGGCACGCCGTTACCTCACGGAGGACCTGCTCGTAATCAGCGGCTGTCGCCCGCTCCACATGAACGCGAGCGCCTGTTACGCCCGCTTCTTGCGCCAATCGCTTGAATTCACTCTGAAGAAAGACTTCCAACTGCTTCGGTGTCAAGACGGCAATGGGAACAGTCGCGGACTGGCCGGTCTCGGTCTCGATCCTCACGCAGTATGGGGATTCGGACTGTTGCGTTTCCGGATTCATGCAAGACACCCCCTTCTCTGAAATCTTTTCCCCGCGCACGATATCACGAAATCGTATTGGGCGTAACATCTCTCGATGGCTTGGCGCGGGCTGCTCTCCAAGAACTGGTGCCGAATCCTCTATTTACGTAACGATCAACTATTACGTAACGATCAACGAGTCGACAGTTGTCAACGCTCCGGTCGATAAGGTTTGGGCACGGATCGGAAAGTCCTGCGACGTAACGGAGTGGATGAGTTCGCCAGAGCGGGGAGACTGCAAAAACCCGCGGGGCGACGGCGGTCCGTCGTGGATGAGGTGATTGTGGGCCAGACCCAGTACCGTTATACCGACGGCGAATCTCCCGTGGCCACTGCGCTCATGCGCGAAGGTCCAATTCTATTGCATCAATCAGCGGCATCAACCAGGCAAGTAGCGCTTGGTGAGCTGGATGTTGTACGTAAGCTTCGAGGGATGCTTTGTCCTTGAATTGCATTATGCCGCCAAATGTATAGCCTTTCCCGCGCGGCGACAAATTTGGGCCCACATGGGTTTGAAGGAGACCAGGGATTAACCCCTGGAAAGCGGCAATCTCTTTCGTGGCTCTATCCTTTTGAGCTTCGGACGTCCCCTCTTTCCACTGAAATGCGAATACGTGAAAAACGGTCGTTGACTGGCTGCGCGCATGCGCTACTTCCGACAAATTAAGAGCGACGAGGGCGGCAGCTCCGACGGCAATACCTCCACCTGTTAGCAGAGCACGGCGTGTTGAGATTGCCATTTTGATGTTCCTTTCCAACGTCGGATGTCGTACCCACTCCAATGGATCGAGCATCACGTTTGAACGCTGGTAGTTCAGCGGGTAGTCGAGGAAGCTGTACTCTTGAACAACTCATTTTAGCCCTCGAAATCGGCTAACCCTCGATCTAGCTGGCGTAAAGTCCCGATTGCGTTCGTCGACCGCATTGCGCTAGGCTTATCCTGCTCTCGCGGTTCTCCCACCTCGCTTTTCTTCTCCAACGAATTTTTGGTCGGGTGCTGCAATGTGTGTGCAATACAGCGCGGTCGTGTCCAAAGCACTACAAGATATAGTGTTATATTGCTTGACCCCGGCAGGATTTCGCCGTTACAGTAGCTTAACTTTGTGCGCACCCTCGCCAGCCCGGGATGTGATAAGACTGCGTACTGCAGAAATGAGCATCGTTTCAGGCGTGGGAGGAATGCGGTTGATCAACAGGTTCATTCTCGGACGATTCATTCCAGGTCTTGCAAATTCAGCGAGACATGGGGCTCCCCACACTCTGAAATCCGTTGGGAACGGGCGGCTTGGCACTGGCAACTGGCAACTGACTTCGAGGAGTAAACGTTGCTCAAACTGAAGAAGCTTCAGATTCTCGGGTTCAAGTCGTTCTGCGACCGCACCGAGCTCAAATTTCACGGGGACGGGGTGGCGGCCATCATCGGCCCGAATGGCTGCGGCAAATCGAACATTGCCGACGCGATCTCATGGGTGCTGGGCGAGCAATCGGCCAAAACGCTGCGCGGATCGCGCATGGAAGATGTGATCTTCGCGGGCACGCGCGATCGCAAACCGACCGGCATGGCCGAGGTGTCGCTGACGCTGATCGATCCGGAGCAGTACGGTGGCACGGATGCGAGCGCGCCGACCGAGATCGATGTTCAGGACGACATGCCCGACGAAACGATCGTCGCGAATCATTGGGCCGACGATTGGGATGAGACCGCGATCCGCTCCCGCGCCGCAGAAGAAACCGAGCGCGCGATCGAAGACGCGCAACCGGGACGCACCGAAGAAGTCGAAATTCCGCGCTCGAAGGTCGATACGATCGCGATCGCTTTCCCCGATGATGAACCGATGTTCGCGCTGCCAGTACACAATGTGACCGCGCCGCCCCCGCAGGCTGCGGTCGGAACGCCAGCCCCGCACGTCGTCCTGAAAATTCGCCGGAGAAAATTCAATCAGCAGCAGTTCCGGCATGGGGAGATTCACGTCACCCGCAGGCTGTTCCGTTCGGGCGATAGCGAGTATCTGCTGAACGGGAAGCTCTGCCGTTTGCGCGACATTCAAGAATTGTTCATGGGCACGGGACTCGGGCCGGAGTCGTACGCCCTCATCGAGCAAGGACGCATTGGACAGATTCTGAGCAGCCGTCCGACGGACCGCCGCGCGATTCTGGAAGAAGCGGCCGGGATTACGAAATTCAAAACCAAGAAGCGGCTGGCGGAAGCACGCCTGGAAGATGCCAAGCTGAACCTGTCGCGAGTAAACGACATTTTCGACGAAGTCACGCGGCAGATGAATTCGCTAAAGCGGCAAGCTTCGAAGGCCGAGCGCTACGCGCGCCTGCGCGATGAAATGCGTGCCAAGCTGCGGCTGGTTTTGGCCAGCAAGTTCGCCGTGCTCGAACGGGAGAACGCCGAAATTGATGCGCATTTGAACGCTCTTGCCGAAGAGATGCGGCATCGCGCCGAAACCGTGCAGCAGTTCGAGTCGGAACACGCCGAGGGCACACAACGCGGATACGCGATTGAGACTGAGTTGCGCGAGAACAGAGACCGCATCAGCCAGATCGCCATGGAAATCGACCGCGCGCAGGCGCGGCGACGGCACAATGAAGAACGCTGCGCCGAACTGCTCGTGCGAACCGCATCAGCTGAAGCCGAATTGGCCCAGGCGCAGCACCGTCTGACAGCCTTGGAAGCTGAACGCGAGTCGAATCGCCAGGTTCTCGAGTCCGCGGGGGGAGATCTCGCGGCGGCCCAAGCCGATCTGCTCGCCTGCCAACAAGAAGCCGCCAATGCCTCGGCGAATCTGGCGGAGATCGAACGACGTCAGGAGGAGTATCGCATCGCGATTTTCGACACGGTTTCGTCGGCGTCGCGTCTGCGGAATCAGCTTGCCCAAGCCGAAGAACGTCTGGCGGGAGCGGATCGCGAATCGCGGCGGCTCGAGGCAGAGATTGTCAGCACAAACTCTCAGATTGAAGCTTTCGGCGGACAACGCGGCCAGCTCGCGCTCGAATTTGAAACGGTCACGCAGCGCGTCAGCGCGATCACTGAAGAAATTACCCAGGTTCGTCGGCTGATTGAATCGAAAAAGCAGGAAGAGACGCAGTCGAAGTCGCGGCTTGACCTTCTCCGTGCGGAATTTGCGACTGCTCTGGGTAAAAAAGGATCGCTCGAAGCCGTCATCGCCGAGCACGGATATTCCACAGAATCCGTGCGCCGCCTATTCCAATCGGGCGTGATGCACGGTGGTCTCGCGCCAGTAGGCGTGCTGGCAGATTTTCTGGAAGTCGAACCGAAGTATGAGCGCGTAGTAGAGGATTTCCTGCGGGACGAATTGAACTACGTGGTCGTGAAATCCTGGGATGCCGCCGATGAAGGGTTGCGCATGCTGCGCACCGATGCCGACGGCCGCGCCACATTCCTGGTTCATCCCGAAGATGCGCAAGCGAAATTCTCGTTCGTGCTGAACGAAGCCGCGCACTGCGCGCCGCCCGCGGCGCAGATCGTTCCGCTCAAGAATACGATTCGCGTGCTCAACGGATTCGGCAAGTCGCTGGAAGTGATTCTACCCAAGCTGCGCGACGGATACATTGTTCCGGAAGTGAATGAGGCACGCGGGCTGGCGCTGGAAAATCCCGATGCATTTTTCCTTTCTCAATCCGGCGAATGCTTCCACAACGTAACCGTTACCGGCGGCAAGCAGCGCGCCGAAGGTCCGCTTTCGATGAAGCGCGAACTTCGCGAAGTGCTGCGTCAGATGGAAGAGATCGAGTCGGCGCTGCGCGAGGAAGAAACTCGCGTGCTGACGCTTGGCCGCGAAATCAAAGAGCTCACTTCCCTGCTGGAGCGGCTCGAAGGCGAAAAGCGCGAAGCCGAACATCAGGCCATGACTTCCGGCCACATGCTGCGACAGCTTGATTCCGAGATGACGCGTGTTTCCGAGCGGCTGAGCGTCGCGCAGCTGGAATTGAAGCGGCTGGGTGCGGAGCGCGCGGAACAGGAAAGCACTGTTTGCGCCCGGCATGGTGAGATTGCGGCCGTCGAGGAACAACGCGTGCAAATCGAGCAGCAGATGGCGGCCGCGCAAGAGTCGCTGACCAGATTGCGGCAGAGCCGCGAAGAGTCGGCGGGCATCACATCGGAGCGGGCGGCCCGTGTGGCTACGCTCGAAGAGCGGCATCGGTCCGCGACAGCGGTTCTGCAACGAATCGAATCCTTGTTCGCGGAAATGAATGACCGCTGCCAGGCGCTGATCACGCAGATCGAATCCGCTGCCGTCGAAAAACTGCAGCGCGAAACGGAAAACGAACAGCTGGCACAGCAGGCGCTGGATCTAGAAGCCGAGCGCAATGCCGCGCAGGCGCGCGATGGATTGCTGCAGTTCGAAACCGAGCAACTGCGAGCCCGTCAGGCCGAGATTGAGGAACTCTTGCGACAAAGCCGTGCGCTGCTCGATCAGGCGCGTGATCGACGCGGAGAGCTTTCGGCGAATCTGGCCAAGCTGCAATCCGATGCGCAGCATATGGCCGACACTTGCCTGAACGAACTGGGAATCGAACGCGCGGTCTTGATGGCGGATGAGACTATCAGTCCCGTCCTCGGCGAGCAGCTTGCCGCTGAGGATCAACTCTATCGCGAAATGCGCGCGAAGCTGGATGCGATGGGCCCGGTGAACATGATGGCGCTCGAGGAATACAAAGAAACAGCCGAGCGGCACGCGTTCCTGGATACGCAACGTAAGGACCTGATCACCTCGATCGAGAACACAACCGCGACGATTCGCGAAATCGATCAGATTTCACGGCAGAAATTTGAAGAGGCCTTCAACAAGATCAATGACAATTTCCGCGAAACGTTCAAGAAACTCTTCGGCGGCGGGCAAGCATTTATGAAGCTCACGGATGAGGAAAACAGCGCAGAAAGTGGAATTGACGTGGTGGCGTCGCCTCCCGGAAAGCGGTTGCAAAGCGTGCTGCTGCTTTCTGGGGGCGAGAAGGCGCTCACC
>Ga0335072_10000989_pt1 | contig 48911 bp, 30 predicted proteins | sample Lox_Sample_21_FD_206725 | JGI IMG/M metagenome (GOLD analysis project Ga0335072, IMG submission 206725) | Soil microbial communities from Loxahatchee National Wildlife Refuge, Florida, United States - Lox_Sample_2.1 | ecosystem: Environmental > Terrestrial > Soil > Wetlands | place: USA...
TTATTCAAACAGATATACCATTTTACTTAAAAGCTATTCTACTTTAGTTCACATTAATAGTAGAATCTCGTTTGATTTATTTTCCTAAAGTTACTTAGATATTTCAGTTCACTTTGTTTATTATAAGATTTCTCTTAGTCATTTACTTTGGTTTATAGCAATTTATTCATAATAGTTTCTTTTTATACTTGCCTTGATAAATAAATATTTATCAAGAAATATTATATTCCTTATACTTGTTATACAGGACATAAAGTGTTCGGTTTATAATAGAAAAAAGGAAAAATAGAAGTTTTTTGTTTTGTTTTTAACGTTATTATAAATATTTATAAGAAATTAATTTCCTAATAATTATGAATTTATTACATAATCTTAAGACTAGTTATTTATAAAAACAATTTGTTTTCAGTTTTTTATTTGAAAATTACTTACTTGTCTACTATCTATTTTAAGTGCATTTTTACCTAGCTCAAATACAAAACCTAACGTTAATATAAAGAAGAATACCAACATAATTATTAAACCGTATATACCATTAGAGTATGCACTTACTATATAAGGATATACTAATAATATTTCTAAATCAAATAGTAAAAATAATAATGCAAAAATAAAGAAGGAAATACTAAATTGTGTTCTATTTTGACCTAGAAAAGAATGAAATCCACATTCAAATGCGCTATTTTTTTCTTGGTAAGGGTTGTGAGGTGATAATACTATATTAACTGCTAATAATATTAGGGCTAATATAGGTATAAATATAAAAAAAAATGTTAAACTTGTCATACTATATTATATATATATTAATGGATAAAAAGTAAATCTAAAAGTAAAAATCTAGTGAAAATTATAGTAAGTAAGTAAAAAGTTAATTATAATTTTTATTATTTGTTGCTAAATCTATTAAACTATTCTCTAATAATGTTATAAATGGTATAATTATTATAAAATGAGCAAAATATAAAGCTGTAGATATTTGACCAAATTCTATAAATGGTGATTCTACATGTTTAGCTCCTAATTGCATTAAGATTAAAAAATTAGCTACAAATATGAAAAAAGCTATTTTGCTTAAAGGTCTGAATTGTATACCTCTTAATTTAGATAAATCAGTGAATGGTAGAGATAATAATGCTAATATAGCAGAAAACATTGCTATTACACCTAATAATTTGTTAGGTATAGATCTTAATATAGCATAAAAGGGTAGTAAATACCATTCTGGTACTATAGCAGGTGGTGTTTGCATAGGATTAGCCATAACATAATTTTCACTATCACCTAACATATTAGGCATGAAAAATACGAATACTGATAAAACTATTATAAAAATAAATATTGTAATTAAATCTTTAAATAGAAAGTATGGAGCAAAAGGTAATCTATCATAGTTAGCTGATACTCCTAAAGGATTACCTGATCCTGCTGAATCGTGTAATACAATTAAGTGCATTAAAGCTAGAGCTGCTAAAACAAATGGTAAAACAAAATGTAAAGCAAAAAATCTGTTTAAAGTAGCATTATTAACACTAAAACCACCTCAAATAAATTCTACTATATCTTGTCCAACTCAAGGTATGGCACTCATTAAATTAGTAATAACAGTTGCACCTCATAAAGACATTTGACCATAAGGAAGAACATAACCTAGAAATGCAGTTGCTATCATTGATATAAAAAGAATAGTTCCTATAATTCATACTAATGTTCTTGGTGCTTTATAAGATCCATAGTATATACCTCTACCTATGTGTAAATATACTAAGAAAAAAAAAGCTGATGCTGTATTTGAGTGCAAGTAACGTAATAATCATCCATTATTTACATCTCTCATTATATGCTCTACTGAATCAAATGCTTCTAGTACATTAGGAGTATAATGCATTCCTAATGTTACACCTGTTACTATTTGTATTACTAAACAAAATCCTAATAATGAACCAAAATTTCAAAGATAACTTATATTAGATGGTGTTGGTGAATCTATTACGTATGAATTTACCATTTTTAATAAAGAATTACTTTTTAGTATTCTCATTTGTATTTATATGTATGTATGAATATGTTATTATTTTAATATTATTAAACCTTATTTTAGGTTGTTAAATTTTTAGTAGCAATTTGTTTTACTACTTTATATAGTTTTTTGTTTTTATATAATATATACATATAAAAACTTTTTTTTTAAGCTGGTATTATATAAGTAACATAATTTATACAACGGGTTTTCTATGTATAGTATAAAAATCTTTTAAATTAGAATTAATATTAACAAAAGCAAATAGTATCAATAATAGTTCTAAATAATTATCGGGAGTTTTACCATAGTATAAAATGGAAATGTAAAATATTAAACCTATTAAAATATATAATGCATAAGAAGTTACTACACCTGTACTTATACTACCTATGGATTTACTTAAGTTTGTTAATCTTTTTTCTAAACCATATGGTCCAAATAACTCAATTGAACCTTTATCCATTATTTTAGTAGTTTGACCACCTAATTTAAGTATAATACCACTGATATATTTGTTATAAAAAAGTTCTATTAAAAATCTTTGATTAAAAAAGCTAAATATATTATAACCAATACTAGATAACTTGAATTTTATAAGTAACCTAGGATAAAATTCAGTAAATAATATAGATAATAAACTTAAACTTATAGTAAAAAAAAAAGGTAATAATTTAAATAAAACAGGCACAGCAAATTCAGTATCTAACATTATTTCATGTAATGGATGGATAAATAAGCTATTATCTGAGAAAAAACCAGAACCCAAACCTAAAAATATATCTTTAGTTAAATAACCAAAAAATATAGAAAATGCAGCTAGTATTATTAAAGGAATACTCATAAATATATCTCCTTCATGGGCAGCATGACCTTGTTTATAATTTACCAAAGGTCCGTTAGGATTAGTTAAAAATGTTAAGTATAAAACTTTAACAGAATATAAAGTAGTGAACATTGCACCTATAGTAGCAATAAAGTAAACTATTATACTAGATAAGTGGTATTGTCCATAGGCTGATTCAAGTATAAAATCCTTAGAATAAAACCCTGTCATAAAAGGTATAGCTACCAAACTAAGAGAAGCTATTAACATAACTGAATATGTTAATGGTAAATAAGCTATTAAACCTCCATATTTTCTAAAATCTTGATTATCAGCTACTGCATGTATTACCGCACCTGCACCTAAAAATAGTAAACCTTTATAAAAAGCATGATTAACTAAATGAAATAGTGCTATATTATATGAAGATAAACCTACAGCTATTACCATCATACCTAACTGACTCATAGTAGAATAAGCTATAACTTTTTTTATATCTTGTTGAAATAAACCTATAAGGGAACTAAATATTGTAGTAATAGCACCTACTCATAAACAAATAATTAAAACAGTGGAACTATATTCTATTAAAGGTGATGTACGCATTAATAAATACACACCTGCTGTTACCATAGTAGCTGCGTGTATCAAAGCAGAAACAGGTGTAGGACCTTCCATTGCCATAGGCAATCAAACATGTAAACCTATTTGAGAACTTTTAGCCATAGCACCTATTAATAAACATATACCAATAATAGTAATAATATTTTCGTTAAAATAAGGTGACAAAGAAAATACTGTGTAATAATCTATATTACCAAATGATCATAATATAGCAAACATACCTATTGTTAAACAACAATCACCTACTCTATTTGTTAAAAATGCGGACATAGAGCTTTGATTTGCTGCTATTCTAGTAAATCAAAAACTTACTAAAAGATATGAACATATACCTACACCTTCTCAACCAACAAACATCAATAAAAAATTATTTGCTGTTACAAGTATAATCATCATAAAAGTAAATAAACTTAAATAACTAAAAAATCTTTGATTATGTGGATCATGACTCATATATCCTATAGAATATACGTGTACTAAAGAGGATACAATTAATACAGGTATTAGCATAGAAACTGTTAATGAATCAAAATTGAACCCTCATGATATATTAAGAGTTTCTGAATCTATTCATCTAAAAAGATATATTGTAACAGGTATGTTATTTAAGCCTACTTCTATAAATGTTATTATAGATAATAACGTTGTTATTATTACACAAGTACATGTAATTAATTGTGATCCGCTAACTCCGACTTTTCTACCAAAAAAGCCGGACACTATTGATCCTAATATTGGTAGCACTATTAAAGTTAGATACATTATTTATACTCTATTGCTATACTTCCTCTTAATCTATAAAAAGCTACTAATATACCTAAACCTATCGCAGACTCTGCTCCAGCTATAGCTATTATATATATAGAAAAAGTTTGACCTAATATATCATCAAAACTTAGTGAACTTATCAATATTAAAAGTGTTATAGATAGTAACATTATTTCAATTGAAATAAGCATTAATATTATATTTTTCCTGTTTAAAACAAAGCCTAATATCCCTATTAAAAACAAGATTAGTGAAAATTTCATTATATATATTACAGATTAACTTATGAACTAAATAAATTTTATAAAATATTTTAATAGCTAATTTTGCTTCTAAAATTGTTTAATTAAAATATTATAATTTAATTAAACAAGGAATAGGGAGGAATCGAACCTCTTCATAAGGATTTGCAGTCCAATGGTAAACCATCTACTACCTACTCCTTTAAGTTTAATTATTTAAATTTAAATAATTAAACTGAAAATAATATTTAATAAATATAAATACCAAAATTTACTCAATTTATATCTTATAAAGTATTTAAATGTAAACGGCTTTTTAATAAACGTACGAACCTAGGTAATATATATTTAGTAAACATATATATTATTAATAAAAGTAAAGAAAAGTTAAAAATAACTTGATTTACGAAAAAAAATGGTATTAATTGAGGCATTAATTTTAGATTATAATATTATCATTAATATATCAATACCCTAAATGGGATATAATAAGGTATACTTATGAAATTATGCATAATAGTTTTTATTTGTATATATTATTATTTAAATTAGATAAAAATTAGTAGGAATTAAAGATAAACTATATACTACGCAAGGTACTAATATAATAAATGCAATTATTAAAGGTAATAATACAGTTCAGCAATAAGACATTAATTGATCAAAACGAATTCTAGGTAAGGATGCTCTGGCTCAAATAAAAACAAATATCATTAAACAAGACTTTAATCCTAACATTAAACTAGAAATTAGGCCATCTAATAATGTATTAATAAGGTTAATATTTGTTTCAGTATAAATATTTTTAATAAAATCTATATTAATAATATCAATAAAAAAAAATCCATTTACTAAAAAATCTAATGAAAATATTTTTAAATAACCCCCTAAAAATAATATACTAGTAAATATACATATTAAAACTATACTTGCATACTCTGCAAGAAAAAAGAATACAAAAATTACAGCTGAATGTTCTGTCATAAAACCACTAACCAATTCAGATTCTGCTTCAGCTAAATCAAATGGAGCTCTATTAGTTTCTGCTATACACCCTATAAAAAATATTATAAATATAGGTAGTAAAGGTAAAACAAAAAAAACAACTTTTTGTGCTTCTACATTAATAGTTAAATTTAAATTACCAGTCAATAAAATGACTACTAATATAGCAGAACTTAATATTAATTCATAGCTAATTAATTGAGCAGTACTTCTTAATGAACCTAAAAAAGCATATTTTGAATTAGCTGATCAACCAGCCAATAATATACCATATGTAGATAAAGAAGAAACAGCTAACATATACAATATACCTAGATTTAAATCTGCTATAGTAAGACCAGGACCATAAGGTATTACTGCATAACCTAACAATGAAAATATTAAAGTTATTATTGGGCCAAGAAAAAATAAAATTAAATTAGCTTGTGTTGGCCCGACATATTCTTTTAATAATAGTTTTAAAGCATCAGCAAATGCTTGTAATAAACCATAATATCCTACAATATTAGGACCTAATCTCCTTTGCATACTTGCCATTGTTTTTCTTTCTGCTATTGTTACAAACGCTACTGTTAATAATGCTGGTACTATTACAAGTATTACTTCTACTATTGCAATAAGTGATTGTATATTTAACATTTTTATTTTATTTTATTTATTTATACATTTCTAGTAATATTCATATGTGATTTTCTACTTTAAATATATATTTAAAGTATACAATCTATCATATATATAAATATATGTAAATGTATATTAATTAATATTAAATATTAAGTTATATGTAATAAGCTTTATTAAGAACCTATTTGATCATATAATCAATATAAAAATTTACCTAATTTAACAGATTGTATTGATATAGGCATAGAACTATGTAATATTCCACATATTTCTGAACATTGACCAAAATAAGTTCCTTCTCTATTTAAATAAACAGATGATTGATTTAGTCGTCCTGGATATGCATCACATTTTATACCTAATGCTGGACAAGCATATGAATGAATAACATCTGCAGCAGCTACAACAAAACGTGTATGTGTTAATTCAGGTATAATTACACGATTATCTACTTCTAACATTCTTAGTTTTCCAATTTCTAAATCACTTTCAGGTATTATATATGAATCATATTCTACAAATTCTTCATCATTATTTGTAAAATCTGGATATTGGTAACTTCAATATCATTGATGACCTTCACCATAAATTACTAAGGATGGATCTATAACCTCATCCATTAAATAAAGTAATTTAAAAGATGGAAAAGCTATTAATATTAATATTAAAGCAGGAGTAATAGTTCAAATTAATTCTACTAATGTACCATGATTCATGTATTTATTAGATATACGTGATTTGGTATAATTTAATATTATAGACACAAATATTCAAGTTACGGAAAACATAATTATTGCTAAGTAAAACATAATATTATTATGTAATTCTTCTAAAGCTTCCATTTGGGGAGTAGCATTATCTTGGAAAAATAAACCTCAAGGTTCAGGATTATCAAATTTTGTTATAAAGTTTTTGTACATAGTTAGAAAATTTTTTTCATTAAAAAAAATAATGTCTGATCCTAGTAATAATAATAATTTTTCACAGGAACCAGTCATATATTTATAATTAATATGTTATTCATTTTTTTAGGTTATTTATTTAGTTGTATTTGTTTAAGATAAAAATATTTATTACAAAAATTTAATTTAAAACATTTTACGTAAATATACATTTATTGTTGTATACTAGGATCCTCAATAGTAAACAGAGATATATAAGAACAATCATACTACGTCTACGAAATGTCAATATAAAATGGCTGACTCGAAACCTAAATGATGGTTTTCAGTTAGATGATAAGCTAATAAACGCCATAAACCTACTGCTAAAAAAGCAGTACCTATCATAACATGTAAACCATGAAAACCTGTACCAAAATAAAAACAAGATGAATAAGTACCATCACTTATAGTAAAAGAAGATACTGTATACTCTATACCTTGAAGTGCTGTAAATACTATAGCTAATATTATTGTATAAACTAATCCATATAATGCTCCACTTCTATTACCTTGTATTAAAGAATGATGTGCGTACGTAACTGTAACACCCGAAGATAGTAAAATTATCGTGTTAAGTAATGGTAATTCAAAAGGATTAATTGCTTGTATACCCATAGGTGGCCATTTAGCCCCTAATTCTATTGTAGGTGATAAAGCACTATGGAAAAAAGCTCAAAATATAGCAAGAAAAAATAATGCTTCTGATACTATAAATAAACCAACTCCCATACTTAAACCACGTTGTACTGCTAATGTATGATTTCCTATATAAGTACCTTCAGATATTACGTCTCTAAATCATAAAGACATACAATAAATAACACTTATAAGAGATATAAATAATAAATTAACACCTTTTTCAAAACCTTGAAAACTTAATACTGCACTAAATGTAGTAGCTAATAAACAAAAACTTGTATTTAAAGGTCAAGGTGAAGGTGATACTAAATGAAAAGGATGAGCTTGAAATTGACTTCGAGTTAAGTTAGTCATATATTTATATTTATTTTTATAGTTACACTTTTAATAAATCTGTTAAAATTATAATTTATTATTAAATAAAGAAAATTTAAATTTTAGTATTAATACTAAAAACTGGGTCTAATAAAAGTTAATAGTTTCACTTAAGGAACTAGCTAATAAACTACATAAATTTAAAGGTTCATTAGGCATTAATATGAAAAGTGTTATACCTAATGTTAGTATAGCTATACTAATAGATAAATAATTTGAGAGTGTAACTTCGACAAATAAATAAGATTTTTTATAATCAGTTTTATCAAAATATATTGTTTTTACAACGTTTAAATAATAAACAGCACCTATTACACTAGTTAATATTGCAATTATAACTAACATGGTATTATTATTATCTAGAGCACTAGTTAGTACCATCTGTTTTCCAAAAAATCCAGCTAAAGGTGGTAAACCTACAAATGAAAACATACTAATTGCTAAACATAAGGCCAATACAGGATTAATAGAAAAATATCCCTTTAGTTGACTAACTAATTGTATAGGTGAATTATTTTTTTCAGATAAATTATTATTTTCTGATATATTTGTATGATACAAGTATAAACTAAAACCTATACCAATTATAACAAGAAATGCATTTAAATTTGTTAAAATATATTGCATTATATAAAATGTAAAGGCTTGATATGCTTCTATATTATGAGCTATTAAAGCTAATAATATAAAACCTATATGAGATATTGTACTATAAGCTAGTAATCTTTTTATCCTTATTTGTGTTAAACCTAAAATAGTACCTATTATAAGAGAGAAAAAACAACTTATAGATAAGCTTATAGTTCATGAATATAATTGTATAGCTGAATATATAAGTGTACTAGTATAATGAGATAATTCTAATAGAAGTATTAGTATAGATATTTTACCTAATATAGCTATAAAAGTTGTAACGATTGTTGGTACTCCATCATATACATCAGGAGATCATCAATGGAATGGAGCAGCAGCTATTTTAAATAAAAATCCTACAGATATCAAAAGAAAAGAATAAAATATATAAGTATGCATATATCATGTAGAAAAGTTTAAATATTTCTCAGAATCTGAAATTATAGAATATATACCATCTAGATTAGTTAGACCTGAGTTAGCATATATTAATGCTACACCTAATAATATAAAACATGAAGATAACCCTCCTAATAAAAAATATGTAAGAGCGGATCCTGTAGATGATTCAGAATTTCTATGCATAGCTGATATTATATATAAACTAAAACTTTGTAATTCTATACATAAGTATATAGAACCTAAGTCACCAGAGGCTAATAAAAGTGTTGCACCTGTTATTACAAATATTATTATTAATGCATATTCTATTATAGTAAATTGCTCTGATGCTTTATTTAAAATACTTGTATATTGTTTTACTTTCTTTGTAAATGTATCTAATAAGGATGTTGAATCACCTTTATATTTTTTTCTCGGATAAAATCCTGTCATTAATAATATTATACCACATACCAACAAAATAAATATTTGAAAGCTGTGAGTTATAGGTGTTACATTAAATAGTCCATTATACAGACCTATTCCTTTTTGCAAATAAGTTATGTGAAAACTTAATATTGAAGACATAATACTATAAAATACTATTAATAAACCTATTCTAGAGTATAAAATTGATGTGTCTGGTCTTATTGTTAGACCATTTGAAAAAAGTAATAATAAAAGAAAAGTTAATATCATTTTTGATTTTATTTAATTTTTTGTTTTTATTTAAAAGAAAAATTAGGTATTTATTAATGCATAATAATTTATTATAAAAGAGATTAATAACAGTAAACACTGTTTTACGTTAAAAAATTATTATAATATATATCAATGTATATATAAATAATATTAACAATTTCTACATTGTAAAAAAATAAAAATTACTTCCTTATTAAAATTTATGTATTAATTATTAGATCATTTTTTATTATAAACTATCAAAAGTAAACAAAAGAGAATAGGTAGAATAATGTAAACCATCCAATATAGGAGCTGGGTATATACCAAAAATAACAGTAAATAACACTAAAACTAAAAGAATATTGAATTCTCGTTTATTCAAATCTGGTATATAATTTTCTCAGAAATAAATAAAAAATGATCCAGCAAAAGCTATTCTGTTATACATAAATATGGTATATGCTGCAGAAAATATAATTGAAAGAGATGCTAATGCTCCTGCAATAGGTAATCTTTCAAAAACACCATATAAAGACATAAACTCTCCTAAAAAATTTAATGTTAAAGGTACACCACAATTACCTAAAGATAAAACAAAAAATAATATAGAAAATAAAGGCATTATTTGGGCAATTCCTCTATAATATGTTATTAATCTTGTAGATGATCTATCATATAATATACCTCCAGCACATATAAATAAACCTGATGAAACAAAACCATGTGCTAACCCTAAAGTAATTCCACCCTCTATACCTTGTAAAGTGTTACTAAATACACCTAAAAGATATACAGCTGCATGAGACACAGATGAATAAGCAATTAATTCTTTAACATCTATAGTTCTAAGTGTACTTAAACTAGCATATATAATAGTTAAAACTCCTATTAAAAATACTATATATGTATAGTACATAAAAGCTTTAGGTAGTAGGGGTAAAATTAATCTTAAGACACCGTATAAGCTTAATTTTAAAACAATACCAGCCAAAATAATACTACCAGATAAAGGTGATTCAACATGAGCTTTTAATAATCAACTATTTAGATAAATGACTGGTGTTTTAACAGCAAAGGCTATAAAAATTCCATAAAATAAAAACAATTGAGTACTGTATAAAAAATTTGTTTTAGACAAAACATCAAAATCTGTAGAACCTATTAAAGATAACATTGTTATTATAGATAATAACATAAATAATGAACCTAATAAAGTATATAAGAAAAAATAAAAACTAGCTCTTACTTTTTCATTTGAACCATAAAGTCCTATTAATATAAATAAAGGAGCTAATATACTTTCAAAAAAAATATAGAATAATAATATGTCCAATACTAAAAAAACTATTAACAAGGAAGTTTCTAATAATAAAATTATTATCAAAAAAATAATTGTATTTTCTTTTATAGATTTTCAGTTAGATATTATTGATATAGGTATTATTATAGTTGTTAATAGTACGAAGTATATAGATAAACCATCTATACCTAAGTAAAAATCAAAATAACTTATTTGATAATGTTCTTGAACAAATTGAAATTGTTTACTACTACAATCAAATAATATATATATTATTAAAGATATAATTAAATCTAATATTGTTATAGCCAAAGCTGTAATTTTTAACAATTTTGTGTTACGTGCTGTTATATTATAAGTTAAAGCAGCGGATAAAATAAATATACCTATTAAAGGTATTAATACTAAGAATAATAAAAACATAATTTATTAAATGAAAATTTTTCTTCCATTGTATGTAACGCCTAACACATCTGTCGGCAAACCTAAAAAGTGAAATCGGGTTATTATGATTCGAACATAACAATTCCTCAACCCAAATGAGGCGCCTAACCAACCTGGCTCTAACCCGTAAACAGAGAATATCCGATTTGAACGGATGTGATCCTTATGATCAAATAAGTTTCAAGCTTACCACCTTAAACCACTCGGTCAATTCTCTTCAAAACAATTGATTCTTCAGCGACTCGAACGCTAAACCTACTCTTATCAAAAGTATACTTTACCTATTAAGTTAAAGAATCTTTAGAAAAAAAAAAAAATTTTTATTATTACTTGTTTAATTATTAGAGTTATATTTTTTCACATATAAAGATAAACGTCAAGAGCACTCAGATTTGAACTGAAAACACGAAGTTTGAAGCTTCTTATTTTACCAATTAAACTATACTCTTTACATATAATAAACATATTAATAAATACAATCGGAAAAGAGATGAATTGAACATCTAAGTGTAAAAATACACAATATTTAGCAAATATCTTACCTTACCAATAGCAACTTTTCCTTACGAGTTAGGCCGGCTTCGATCCGGCATCTATTTCCTCGACAAGGAAACCCTTTACCAATTAAGTTACTAACTCTTTTTAATAACTGAGCTAATTTCTCTCAGAAAAATTCTCATTATTAATATATTAAATTAATGTTCTAACTAATTTAGCTATCCTGGCATAATTCTTATTCAAGATTATAATCGCACCATAAAATACTAAAAAAGTAATATAAATAAACTAATATATTATATATATTTATAACTATTAAATATTTATTCAAATAAATATTTAATATTAAAATTTTTACCAAAAATATATGGCCAGTCGAAATCGAATCGACACACTTCGTGTGGAAGACGAACAGTCTACCATTAACTTATAGCCATTATAAACCAGGAGAGAAATTTGAATTCTCATTCTTAATGCATGAAATTAATGTTCTAACCAATTGAACTATCCTGGCATAATTCTTATCCAAGATTCGAACTTGGATCCAAATATTAGAAGTATCATGCTCTACCATTGAGCTAATAAGAATAAAATAGGAAGAAAAGGATTCGAACCTTCGCTAGCTTAATGCTATTGAGTTTACAGCTCAACCCGTAAACCAACAAACGGACCCTTCCTTAAGACCTATGGGATTTGAACCCGTATTATAGCGATTAAAAGTCGCATGTTTTACCAATTAAACTAAAGCCTCTTAGGCAAAAATATTTTTAATATTTTTGCTTAATAGTGATAACTATTGCTCCTACCATGGCTAATAAAAGTATAATAGAAGTTATCAATAATCAAATAGAATAACTTGTATACATTAAATTACCTATACTCATAATATCTGTACTATCTAATAAATTCCCATCTCAATTTTTAGAAGTTACATATGATATTTGTTTAGTATTAGTTAGATCTTGTAATAATCTATTAAACTCAAATCCTATTACATTAAATTTAGTCTTAGCATCTGGTAATAAATTACTAAATGGTATAAAAAAAGCTATTATAGTTATTAATGCTAATGGTAAATTATTATTTGTATCACTAATAAGTTCTGATACTCTAATATTAATTAACATCAATATGAACAAAAATAATATTGATACAGCTCCTACATAAACTAATAAATAAGATATACCTATAAATTTTATACCTATAAAAATTAAATAACAAGATATACTTGAAAATAGTAATATTAGATACAAAACAGATATTATAGGATTTTTAGTTATAATAATAAATATACCTAATAATATAGATAATATTGCAAATATATCTAAAAATCCTGTTGAATAACCAAAAGACATTTCATATAAAACATAGAGATTTGACATAAAATTATTCTTAAATCTTTTCTTATTTTTATTAAAATTAAATTTTAAAGATATAAAACCAAAAAAATTCAAAATGTGTATTAATAAATAAGGTTAATATTATTTAATAATTAAAATATGTTATTATCTTTTTGGAATTGAACCAAAATAAACTTAAGTTTGTTTAACCACTAAAGATAATATAAAAAATAACAAAAATATTATTTTTTTTTAAGAGATATTAATATAATGTTATATAATTAATATTAATATCTTTTATTTTTAAAGATAATTAATCCCGTGCAATTTCCATTACACGAACCATATTTCGACTTAACACTAATTAGAATCACGCATACGAAAGTTACATAAAAACGATTATATAATTAATTTAATATAATAAAGTAAATAAATAACCAAACTTATTGCACATATTCATTTCAGCGCCTGACGAGTAGTTAGTACCCATCTGAGATAAACTTCACCGTGACGTGGTGATTCACGATTACTAGTAATTCCTTATTCATGCAGTCGAGTTTCAGACTACAATTCACGAATAGTTATGTCCAGTTTTAAGGATTAGCTCCATTTCGCAATATAGCATCCCTTTGTAAAGGCATATGTGGCACGTCTATAGCCCACGCTATTAAGGCCATGATGACTTGTCTTAGTCCCTTTTAACTTATCCTTTATAATGGAGAACTACTTTATAAAAACAAATAAAGCAAGGGTTTTCGTTAATTTATGGAACGAACCAAAATCTCACGACATTAACTGAAGACAGCCGTGCAGCACTTGTAATAATTGAATAATATTCAATGCATAATGTGGTAAGGTTATTCGCGGATCATCGAATTAAATAACATACTTCACTACTGGTTTCAGAAACGGTCTAATGATTTCAATTTGGGCGTTGCCGCTTTACTCATGAGGTGGAATGCTTACACTTTCATTTATAAGCCAATTTAATCTAACTTATGACATTCATAATTTTCTCCAAGGACTACTAGGGTATCTAATCCTTCTCGTTACCCAAGGCTTCGTCCCTCAACGTCAGTTTTTACATAAAAGGTTGCCTTCGCCGTTACCCGTCCTTCCAGTATCACAAAATATCAACTTTCCTCCGGAAATTCGCCCCTTCTCTCATAAAACTCTAGAAAATTAGTTCCTATTATGGCTTGATTTTCCGTCTAGGTACCCTTTAAACCTAATAAAGATGAATAACACTAGTCTTCTACGTGTTACCGCGACTGCTGGCACGTAATTTGGTCAAGACTTATAGATAAAAATTTGTCATCATCATTATTTTACCTAGAACTTTATACGACTTATTCGTTATACGTTCTTCCAAGTTGCTGGTTCAGCCCTTAGGCTATTGACCAATATACCCCACTGCTGTACTATCTGCCGTGGGCTTTTTTCAGACCCAATGTGGTCAATCGACCTCTCAGTCTTGACTACCGGAATATGAGCTAGCTTTATGCTAATACTCTTCCAGGATATACGCTAACATCTTAAAGCGAAACTTTCTATTTCTTTATTATTATAAGGGATTTTGTCCTTACTTTAAGGTAGCTAGGTTATCATTTACTCACCTGTACACCACTTCTAATTAAATTTTATAAAATTAGACGTTCGATTAGCATGTGTCAAGCATTTGGACAGCGTTCATTCAGAGCCATCATCAAACTCAACTTTTTACTGTGATAGTAATTACCACTACTATTGTTTTCATTTTAAATAAAATATTATTATTACCATAAGTTTTTGGATATATTTAAGCAAGTTATTGTATCTGTTATACGTGTACTTTTTAAAGCTAAATATGAAACGTCCGTTTCAAGATTTAATAAAGAATATATTTTTAATATATTTTTTTATACATAAATCTCTTATTCTCTGTTAAGTTTTAAAGTTTTTACCTTTGTTTTATAAAATATAAATATATTTATATATACACACATCAAATTAGCTCTTGACTTTCCTATGTTAATATAAATAACATCATACATTATTAATCACTATTTATAGATAATACATTAATAAGTTTTTAACTTAATTTAATTAATGTAATTCTAAAGTATCTTTTATATAAGAAGCAGATAAAACCACGAATACTTGTGCTTGTATAAAAGCAATACCTATTTCTAGTCCTGAAAAGGCTATTATGAATAGTAAAGGCATTAAACCTAGGAAAAAAGAAATAAAACCACTTGTCATAATCTTGTATGTGAAGCCACCTAAAATGTTTAATAACATATGCCCGGAAAGTACATTGGCAGCAAGTCTTAAACCTAAAGATACATTACGTGCTAAGTAAGAAATGAATTCTATTAAAACTAATAAAGGTAATAAACCTAATGGACAACCTGAAGGTACAAATAATGAAAAAAATTTTAGAGCATGTATTTGAAACCCTAATATTGTTGCTCCTATAACGACAGTAAAACTTATAGAGAATGTTATTATAAAATGTGAAGTAGGTGCAAAACTGTAAGGTACCATACCTACTAAATTATTTATTAATATGTATACAAATAGACAAAATATTAGAGGAAAAAACATTTGCCCTTTATTTGAGTTAATTTGATTCACGACTATACTATAAACAGTAGAATAGATAGATTCTTGACTTATTGATCAAGAATTAGGTGTTAATATGTTATAGTTAGTTGCTAGTAAATAATACATAAATAGTATAAAAGTTGTTATAAGTAAATATAATCCTATATTTGTTAAAGATATTTGTATATTATCTAATAAGTCACCTTTAATACTAAATAAGTCTCTAATAACAAATTGGTCTAAGGGACTTTGATTTCAATTTGGAGCTTGTTTAAATAATGAGTCTTGCATATTTGAATTATAAAATTTATCTATTACTTATTATTAAAGGCTTATTTTTATTACTAAAATTTTTAATAATTTAAGATTTTTTATATCATTTTTCGTATTAGGCAACATATAATAATAGGAATGCCATCATTAATGCAAATAAACCTGTAGCCTCAGAAAATGCAAAACCTAATATTGCATAAGCGAATAATTGTCCTCTTAAAGAAGGGTTTCTAGATACACCTATTATAAGTGCACCAAATACTACACCGATTCCTACACCTGCTCCTATTAAACCTGTTGTGGCTAGTCCTGTACCTATTATTTTAGCTGCTTGTATCATTTATTGAAAAATATTTTTCTCCTCCTTATACTAAGAATAGGCGTTCTTTTTAAACGATTTTTTTTTATTTTTATTTTTATTTTTATTTTTATTTTTATTTTTAACTTAAAAATAATGAAAGTGAGCTTTGTAAAGGTAGACTTACAAAAGCATGTGGTTTAGGTGGGCTATTTAGACTTCATTCAAGTGAATTGTAATTTCTGTTAAATAAACTTTGGAACAAATCACTAAAAAACTGAGGAGTTAATCAAGGATATCTTAAAGTGACTTCACCATAAACTAATTGTACGTATACAATATATAAGAATAATCAAGTGGCTACTAAACTTATGATTGAACCAAAACTACTTATTACATTTCAACCGGCAAATGCATCAGGATAGTCACTAATTCTTCTAGGCATACCTTGTAGACCAAGGAAATGTTGAGGGAAGAATGTTACATTAACACCAATAAATAATATTATAAAATGTACTTTACCTAGCATAATATTATAATTAAGACCTGTTATTTTTGGTATTCAAAAATATCATGCACTAAATAAAGCAAAAACAGCTCCTAAAGACAATACATAATGAAAGTGAGCTACTACATAATATGTATCATGAAATGCTATATCAAGTGATGCATTGGCTAAAACAACACCACTAAATCCACCTATTGTAAACATTACCACAAAACCTAATGCAAATAACATTGCAGGTGTTAAATGTATGGATCCTCCATAAGTAGTAGCTAATCAACTGAATATTTTAATACCAGTAGGAACTGCGATTATCAATGTTGCAGCTGTAAAATAAGCTCTTGTATCAACATCTAACCCTACTGTATACATATGATGACTTCATACAACAAAACCTAATACTCCTATAGACATCATGGCATATACCATACCTAAATACAAAATAATAAAATATTTTTTATTACTCTGGACCATCTCTTTATCAACTTTTATTCAAAATTATTTCATTTTTTTAAAAAACTAGTTCAAGCTTTACCTAGTAATGTATCAGGTAAAGCTTTATGAGCTTTAAAGCTTCTTAATTCTAAATACCTAGGTATCAATTTTAATCTATTGTGTTTAGCAGACATAGAAGGACATTTTTCAAAATAATTTAATAAGCTTAAGATTTCATCTTTTCTAAAAACAGTTCATTTAAATGCACCTATTTTAACCATAGGGTAAATAGTGCCGCCATACAAGCTTACCAAAGAATCTAATAAAAACTTGTTTTTTTGACTTACAGTTATCAGTATTTGATCCGAGAATAAATTAAGATATACACTACCATCTGAATCAAAAAAACCTGAAAATCAAGCATTGTCATAATTTAAAGGTTCAGGATATCTAAGCATTATATTATATTTTTCGCAAATTTTTCCTAATTGAAGCAATCTATTAGGATTACGTATTAAACCATTTACCGCACCTATAATATTTAATATACCTTGCTTATCATGTAATCTGTATCTTATATGGTTAGCTCCTGATCTTAATTTAATAGAACCACCATATTTTTGTTTAATTTTATATAAACAGCGTTTATCTCGTAGTTCCATTACTATTTCAAGACTGGCATAACCTTTTTTAGATAATTGAAAACAACCATCCCCATCTATTAGTCCTGCTAATCACTCATTAAACTTGCTTTTTATTTCATCTGTTTTTTTCATGTAAATTTTTGTTGATAACAAACGTATGGCCTCTGAGATTCCTACTAGCATGCTTGATCTTTTTGACAATGAAGTATCAGATCATGATTTTAAATAATAAATCAGTGCTTTGGTTATCTGCGGGTTGTTAACATTTATTAGCTTTATTACTATAAAGGCATATTTATAAAAACATATAAGACTTATTTTTATAGTAGCATAAATAAATTTTGTCAATTTCCTGCATATAGTTTGTTGCATTAAATGTTTTACAATTAATTTTTGTAAAATATTTAAAGGGCCATTTATTTTTCGACCGAATACATTTTTGTTAGAACTAGCAGAAATTGTGGTACTAATTATACCAAATCCTGGTATTATTAATATATAACTATTATATTCTTATATTCGCATATAAGCACGGACTATATATTCAACACAAAACATAAAGCTTAGGTTGTTAATCTGTTAGCAGAGTCTGAATTTATAAAATTACTGTTATCACATTTACGAGTTCTTCGTTTAAATTGAATGTACTTTAATTTATTATTATTAGGTTCTATATATTTCATAATTTTTTGGTATTTTTTATTAATATTTATTACTGCTTTATTTGAAGTATTACCTTGTGACACATAATTAGTTCAGTTTATATTAGTATATATAAGTGTAAGAGTATAAAATCAAAATTTATAAATATAAAATATATCGAAACTATTAGTTAATTTCAAAGATTGGTTTTTTATATCGTCTAACAGTTTTTTATTTTCTTCATCAGAACAAAATTGAAGATAAGCAGCATTTATATCTGATAAATTAATATTTTCTAATATATTTATTAATTTATTTATTAAAATATAATAATCTGATTTGTCTTTTTCTAATCTTATACCTATGTTTTTTAGATAGTAATATATTTTATTATTTATAAATAAATTCCATCCTTTAAAAAATGATATATATTCACTTGGTATATATAAAATAAAAAAAACAGCACCTATAAAAGGCATAAATATACTACCTAATATTATAGTTATTATAACTAGACCTTTAAATGTCCTTTTACTTAACCGAGCAACTAAAACAGTTATAGCCGCTGCCGCCAGAATTGCTATTATAGAAGTTGAAATAGGTATAGTTATTTGAGAAAGCTCAACACTTCTACCCAATATATTATTAATTTCTCCTGAATTATTAGTTTCATCAGTAATTAACTTAAGTGCTTTTTCTATATCACCTGGATTTTTATCTAGATAATCTGCAATTTTATCTAGAGGGCTAATACCCGGTTTTTTATAATAATAATATTCTACTATTACATCAAAAAAGTTTTTTTCCGTTGACACTTTATTATAAACTAATCTTGTTAATGATTCAAATAATTGAACTTTAAATTTTTCAATTAGTATATCAGGAATTTTATTTAATCTTAAAATTTCAGCCATTCAATCAAAGTCTTCTCCACCCAATTGTGGAGTTGATTCAGTAGATGTATCTAAAGTATCAGGATAGTTAGAGTAAAGTTTTTTATATTCATTATCTGAAAGTGTATTTTCTGTACTATCATGTATTCCTTGATATGCTGTTGCAGTTGGAAATTTAATACTTGATTGTATTTGAGTAACTGATTGTATTTGAGTAATTGGTTGTGTATAGTTAACCAGTAGACTCGGTTGTGTATGAAGTATTAAATCTCTACTTGTAGACATATTATTATTATTATATAGATATTTTCGTTTATATATCGTTACCCTAAATGGGTTATAAGTAGGTAATTATAGTAAAGTAAAGTAAAGTAAAGTAAAGTAAAGTAAAGTAAAGTAAAGTAAAGTAAATCATTTTAAGCTTTATGGTTTGTGTTGTGTTGCGTGTAGTCTCTGAGGATCCTACTAAGATAGCATGTATCTGTTGGTTTCCTGCTGATTTACTATTCATATAGTATATAATTAATTTAATTTATTTATACTTTTGTGTGAAAGTGGTTCCAGCATATAGCAACATTAAGAAGCTTTATATTAAACCTCTGGGTGTCCAAAAAATCAGAAAAGATGTTGATATAATATCGGATCACCACCTCCAGCTAATTCAAAGAATGATGTATTGAAATTTCTATCAGTTAATATCATAGTAATGGCTCCGGCCAATACAGGTAAAGATAATAATAATAATACAGCAGTTACTACTACTGCTCACCCAAATAACGCTAATTTATGTAATCTTATACCTGGACTTCTCATGTTTAAAATTGTAGTAATGAAATTCATAGCACCTAATAAACTACTTACACCTGCTAGGTGTAAGGCAAATATAGCTAGATCTACACTAGGTCCACTATGACTTTGTATACCAGATAATGGTGGATAAAGAGTTCAACCCGTACCAGCTCCATTTTCTATCATAGCTGCAAATAAAAATAAAACTAAACTTGGTATTAATAATCAAAAACTTATATTATTTAGTCTAGGAAATCTTTAACCTTTAAGTAGTTTCCTACCCGGATGGACTATGTCTTCACCATTTAAATTAATGGGCTTCGCGTCTAGTCTCTGAGGATCCTTTCTTCTTATGAAGTTTGTTTCCTGCATATTCTTCCCATGTATATATAATTTTTACTATTAATTCGGTTAAAAAAATAACCTTATGATTTTTTAAATCCAATTAAGTGTATATATATCTGTTAACAGACGAGTAATTTACATCTAATTCGAGAGATTCCATGCATACGGCGAAGTAATAATATAAGTATTCACATACTTACACGGCATTTCCTTTTTTAATTTAAAGATACACACATACACATAATAATTTAATATAAGTTATTTAAATGATCTCAATTAAAATAAGTTCTTTTTAAATTAATACTATTTTTAAGTTCATTTATTTTTATTATACCTTTTTCAGTATAATGATTATTTTCTAAAATTAAATTAGTAGCTTGTTCTCAATCTTTATAATCTAAATATTTAGATGAATATAAAGGAAAGTTTTTAAAATAATTAATAATTATTAATAAAGATTTACGACTAGATGCTGATATAATAAAATATTTTTTGCCAGTAGTAATTTGTTTTCTGGTATTTAGATTACAATTTAATAATGTACTAATTTCAGTTAATACATCAAAATAACTATTTTTAGTTAAAGGTTCATAAGTTCTTTGTTCTATTCTTAATCTACAAGAAATCTTTCTTTTTTTAGCTCCCTCTTCTAGTTTAGTATGTTGAATAGAAAAACTACCATCCGCATCAACAAATCCCGCAAATCAATTATCTTTATCTAAATTTCCCTTTTTTACAGTAAGTTTTTTTATTTCAGAACTGTGATTATTGTTTATTCAATCTATTAAATTATGTAATTGTATAATTTTTGGCGTTCTTAACTTACCATTAATACATTCAATGATAAATTTAAGACCTTTTACAGGTGATATTACTAATACACACGTATTATCTTTAGGTTTGTATCTAATAAATCCATAATTTATTATTTCAAGTAATTTTTTAGCCAAAGGTTCATTTTTTATATTAAAAGTTATACAAAATCTTGGATTTTGTTTTTTTTTCATATTATATTTAGGCATTCAAATATGACCATCTCCTTCAAATAAACCAGCTAAGTATGAGTTAAAATTTTTTTTATTCTTTTTTATATTTATAGATTTATGTGTATCTGTGTATTCTTTTATTGAGGGGTTCCTTTGTTTTGCCATATCGGGACCTCCTACCATTAATGGTAATAAAAAATTACCGAATCCTCCTATCATAGCAGGCATGCTTACTCCCTTAATTTTCATTAAAGGCCGGACTATATCTTTACCTTAAATAAATCATTTAAGGTATTTCACGTGTAGTCTCTGAGGAACCTACTCAATGTAAGTGTTTAATGCATTTCTTTTTTTTTAATAAAGCCCAAACATTTTTGGTTTCCTGCTGATTGCCTAATCTCTTAAAGTGTAACTGTATCACACTGCTTTTCTCTGTTATTCTTAATATTTAAGAAAAGAAAGTCGGTGTTACTAGTCTTAAGAGCTCTAAAGGGATTCCAGCATACAGTGAAAAGAAAGTAAAGCATTTCTACCTTACCCGGCCATGCCTAATTATAGAAATTTTCTATAATTGTTTTATATGTTATTTTTTATAAGTAAATTTTCATTTACCACGATAATAACCAGATTTACTTTTCTTTAAATACTCTCTAATTACTTGACGATCACCCTTAAGATGTTTAGCTAACTTATTCAAAGAACTAAACTCTAAGCTTTTACTTGTATCATCCTTAAATTCTGCAAGTATAGTTTTAGCTGCAGGATGTTTAACTTTGTAAAATTCTCGTTTAGAATTTACTAAAGTTATTATTTCATCTAAAGTTAAGAGTTTTATATTATTTGTTTCAAGTAAATCTAAAGATAAAAAGAAAAAGTTTAAGTATAAATTACCTATATCTAAGCAGTCTTGTAAACTTTTATGGTGAATACCTATTTTTTTATACATATATTGTTTAGAATTAAATATATGTAATAAAGCTAAGCTTTCAGCTTCATAAACATATACTGGAGTACCTCTTTGTTTACGTAGTTTTTCTCGCATTTCTTGAGGCATAGGCTCATGATAACCAGAACTACTGGCTATTAAATCTACATTTAAGTTAGGTTTAAGTGTATCAATAAAATGTTGTTCTAAACTTACGATTTCATTTAAGCTAGATCTTATATCCATAATATATACTGTTAATTTTATATCATTAAATCCGTGCTTATTTAAATGTCTAATAACTTTACGTGCTTTAGTATTAAGTATTGAAGGCATGAAATAAGAACTTATCCGGTTATATAAGTTTATAGAATGACCAACATAAATATTTTTACCATCTAAAGTTTCTCAAATATAAACGCCTTTTTGTTTTTTTGTAATTTTAAGTATTGTATCTCTGTTATAATAAGGATTTTCGACTATTATCTTAGTATATTTAAACTCATTATTTTCTTTATTATCGTTATTATTATTGTTAATTATCATGTTATTATTATCATTAATTTCGCTACTTACAGAAACTAACCATGATTTATATTTATTAAACATATACGCATTAAATTTGACCATAAAAAATATCATTAGAATAGCATGTGCTGTAATTATGCTATTATATAATTGATTATCTGCTATATATTGTACACCAGGTCCTGATAATTCCATACGTATAAGAACAGAGAATGATGTACCAATTAATCCTGAAAATAATGCAAACATTAAGTATAATGTCCCAATATCTTTTGCATTAGATGAAAGAAATCATCTTTCTTTTCACATAGTTATTTTAAATATATTTGATTTTTCTTTTTCACCTAATGTTGAACTTATATCCTGCGTTGTAGAATAATATCTAAAGCTATTATTATTAAGTTCAATTCTCTTATCTTGCATTACTTTTGCAAGATATTTGTTTTAATGTTGAGCGATTGGAATTATTTATATTCGTTTTAATATTACATAAAATAGACTATTAAAATATCTATTAAAACAGTAATATGTGTAAAAAATATATTTATTCATATTTACTTACTCTTTTAATCTAAACGCTTCCCTATAAATGCTCACCCTTCGTTGACATAAACTAAATTTAAGTTTCCATATACATGTGTACACTATAATCTACGTCATGTTCGAAATTGTTATTATATTACTAGTTATTGCCTATTTATATTTTTAGTACTTTTTAGGCCTAAAAAGATTATTATATATTTAAGGGAGGATACCTTGATTCGAACAAGGATATACTATGCCACATACAGCAGTTCTACCATTAAACTATATCCACCTATTTAAATTATTTATTATCCAAAATATAAGTACTAGAAGTATCATGCTCTATCTTTGAACTAATAAAAACGATACGTTGTTAACATTAGTATAATTTATTGACAAGTTATATTAATATAAAACACGCCCTTAAGATGACTCGAACATCTATACAAATATTAACAGTATTTTGCTCTACCTTTGAGCTATAAGGGCAATTATTTTAAATAGTTTAATCTACGGTATTATTTACAATTATAAATAATAATTATAACGCGCACAGGATTTGAACTTGTATCGCTATGTCCGTAGCACAGCATTTTAACCATTAAACTAACGCGTCAATGAATATATGTATATAATTTAATGCACATATAATTATGTTGGAGGGAACGAATATATGCTATATCATATATAGCAGTTTTGTCTTTAAACTACATCTTCATTATATCCAGGAAGGAAGCTAGAATTCCTCTAAAAACATTAATTTCGGAAGGGCGATTCGAACACCCAATTTTAGGTATCAAAGACCTATGACTTACCTATTAGTCTATTCCGAATTATTAATTAATAATTATTTCAATATATATAATTTTATTATTTTTAACACAATACTAGATCATGGTTCTAGATAGGCCTATAGATGATGAGAGTCGAACTCATAATGGCTTTCGCCACTTCATCCTAAGTGAAGTTTGTCTTCCAATTTCAACACATCTATTAAATAACTTTTGCCCAGAGTAAGACTTGAACTTACAACCTAAAAATCTTCAATTTTCTGCTCTACCAATTGAGCTTCCTGAGCTTAATCTTATTCTTATAAATATATATATATATTATGAATACATCAGAACTCGAATCTGAATTAGTGACGTGCAAAGTCTAATATATTATATCTGGAATAAAATTTGAACTTACAACTAAAATAGCTTCAGTATTTTACTGTACCAAATCTCGAACTAAACAAAAAGTTTTTGGAAATATTAGGATTCGAGCCTAAAATAACGATATGCAAAATCGCAGTTTTACCCATTAAACTATATTCCCTAAATTTATATATAAATATACCATTGTGTAATCTATGTACTCTTATTTATAGTACAATATAAGTTAAATATATATTTATTTTTAAATTTATTATTAAGCATAACTTAACATCAAATAATATTATAATTTTTAATAAGTGTACATTAAAGACAAATATTAAGTAATTAACACACTATATAAATGACTTATAATAGAGTTATTCAAAACTTTAATACTAAAGTTTTGAGGGATACTTGAAGGTTTATTTGAATTTTTATCATTTCTATTTTATATATGTACATACAACACAATACTAGATTAAAGGTTCTAGATAAAACCTTTTTAAGTTATATAAATTTAATAAAATACTAAATAATAATATAAAAGAATTGTATTATTTTCTCGTTATAATAAAAAATTTACCTATGTAAATTTTATGTGTTTTTATAACCTTAGCAAGATAAGAATGATGTATAGCAACAAATTTAGCGGCTTTTCTTATAGAGGTAAACTCTTTACTTATATTTGTTCTGTTATCCGTAACAAGTATGGACTGTGCTTGAGCATTATTTGCCGCTATTTTAAACTTTGTATCTTCGCTATGTTTACTGCCCAGTTTTGCTATACGCATGAGTTTAATAGTTGCTTTACTGTGTTTAAATCCTTTTATAGATCTAACAAATTTTAAAATATTATATTCGGGCTTTAATAGATCAAAATAGTATTGTTCCCTTTCTATAAGAGCATTAGGGTTGCAATATTCGAGAATATCCAATTTAAAGCTTGAATAACCATATTTAAGTAATGCTCTATATATCATACTATTATTTTTGATTATTTCTCTTTCTAAATAAGCTAAATTATAATAATTTTTAAGTCTATTAGATAAGTTTATAGCAGAACCAACGTAACTTTTACCTGATATTATATGAGTTCATTTGTAAATACCTGTTTTATTATTATTATCTTTGCATATATCACTTTTTTGTAAATCGGCATTTACGTAAGAATGAACTGGACTTAAGGAGATTATATTTTTATTGTCTTTCATTTTTTAGAGTATTTAACTTATTATTAAGCAAGATGCTTAACTGATTCTTTTATATCAAGTGCATTGGTATAAAAATAATTTTTTTAAGATATAAAAGAATTTATCCGAGGAGGGATTTGAACCCACACGATTTAAATCAGCAAAGCTTAAATTTGCACTGTCTACCAATTTCAGCACTCGGATTATAAGGCCAGAATGATTCGAACACTCATCTAAGCTATCATGAGCAGCTGGCTTTACCAATTAAGCTATGACCTTTTGTGCGGACTGAGGATTTGCACCTCAATATTCTGGTCATGAGCCAAACATGTTAACTGTTACACCAATCCGCATATAAAAACTAACTACTAAGTTTTATTTATAGAGTTGCGTCAAATTATTTTTGTATTTATTAATATAAATTATAATTATTAAAATTATGAGAAATAGGTGAGTCGGACACCTGACCCTTCGCGTGTAAAACGACTGCTCTACCACTGAGCTAATTTCTCTAACTCAGGAGAGATTTGAACTCTCGTTTCAACAGTGAAAATGTTATGTCTTAACCAAACTTGACCACTGAGTCTTAGCCTAGTGTAAGTATCGCACTTACTTCCACCGATTACAAAACGGTAGCATTACTTTTATGCTAACCAGGCCACATTTTAAAAAGTTTTTCTTTTTTTGAAAAATTAGGATAAAAGCAATATTTAGTAAATTATAAAATTAGTACTTTATGTCTAAAAAATTTAAATTTATTATAACTAAAGCCTAGCTTATTACTCCTATGAATATGATCATCTATTTAGTTTTTCTCATATTATAAAAGTAATTTCGTAATGTTTTACTACGTATATAAGAGTATAGTAAAGTAAGTTTCGCGCTTATATGCATTCAGCACTTACCTTTAATTAACGTAGCTTTCCTGCCATGCCTATACAGTAAATATATCTTTAGTTAAAGTATACTTTTATATAATACATATATTATATAAATGTTTAAACAACAGGTAAACCATAGGTTAACATACCCAATTCCTTTCGTACAAGGGGGCTGTCTTTATTTTACTCTAAATTCCCCTAGAAGATAGAAACCATACTGTCTCACGACGTATTAAACCCAGCTCGTGTAGCTCTTTAATCGACGAACAGTCGAACCCTTCATGATTTCTGCGTTCATGTGGATGAGCTAAGCCGACATCGAGGTGCCAAACCGCGCACTCAATTTGTACTCTCTTGCGCACATTAGCCTGTTCAAAATTTGTTAACATAAATATATCATTTATTTCCACATTTTTCAATATGGTTCAGACTATTTCATCATTTATTGTTAAATTTAAATAAAAGCAACTTTAAAAATATTATTAGTTATTTAGTTACTACTTATTCAACCTTTTATACCAAAAGATCCTATACGTGTTTTAGATTTTAATTTAGTATATTGTATATTTGATTTTAAATCACCTTTTAATAATACAGAAGATAGTCCTCTATAAGAAGAGTCTATATTTAACAGATTACCTTTATATCTTAATTTAGAGATAGATCTTGATGCTGTATAACGTCTAGTTAATCTTCCACTGGTTTCTAATCTAAATCCTGTTACGTGTTTATATTTAATATCTCTTAATATCACTCCTTCTAAATATTTTTTATCAACATTATTTAATTTATTTAAAATAGGTTTATAGTAAATATTTTTTTTATTACGTACTTTTACTTTTCTTTTTAAAGTATTTAAAAATTTTAATAATTTTCTTCTATTTTTCCTTATTTTTAAAGTTATAGATTCTGATAATATATCACTATTTAAATAAAAACGTCTTAAATTAACTAAATTAAATTCTACATTTTTATTATATAATTTTTCCAAATATTTTTTTAAGTATTGTAAATAATTATAATTAAATTTAGATTTATTTATAAAAATGAGTTGTTGATAATATTTATGTAAGAAATATTTGTCTAATGATTTTTTTAATAGTTTTTTATAAAATAAAATTATATATTTAGATATATCTTTATAATCTAAAACTTCTTTGTTTTTTATATAAGATTCCATTATATCTATTAATATAAACTTTTTCTTGTTTCATTTTTTTATAGATTGTAAAGCTTTTGTTTCAAGCAAAAATCATCTTTTATATAAAATATCTTGGTTTGATCAAGCTTTATAAAAACTTTTTCTAATTTTTTTATCTATATTGAATTTTTGTCTATTAAATAAATATAGAGTTATTACCACTTTATTATTTGTGTGTTTAAATTCACCATTACTTACATAAATTTTACTAGATGAAAGTTTTCTTAATCTACCTAATAATTTACTACTTCTTATTTTACGTTCAAGCTTTAAGTTATATAAATTAAAATAGCTTTTAATTAATTTACTAGCTAGTTCCGTAGCTTGAGGTATCAAATTAATAGTATTTTTATTAAAGACGTATATACTATTATTTCACTCTCTAATAGCAGATGGATGATTTTTATTATGTTTTTCTTGTGAGCTAATTTTCTTTTCAGTTTTATTCTTAGTATTATTATATAATTCAAATAGGTTTAGCATAACATTAATTATCTTTATATTAAAATTAATAATTATTAATTTCAATATATGTATATAACTCAAGTATAATTGAGTTAATTTCACTAATGTATATTTATCTACACTAATTATTATTAACATATTTTACAATTTAAATTTAACAATAAACGTTGGATTATTAAGTAATAAGATTAAAATTAATCTTTTAGTCGTTGAACGTTCTTATAATATAATAAGTTTCGCTTCAAATTAACTGTATAAGACAGTTATTTTTGAAATTTACCCAAATAGTTACCAATATTTTTTAATAATTGGGGGACTTATTTTTAATCCCTAGCGTAACTTTTTCAAAAATCCAAGACCTTTCCTTTCCGTATCTTGCGATCATATGCCCCGCTTACGCGACTGATGGACTTGTAGGTCTGACAGTAAAGCAAGATTAAGCCATTAAACTTTTAAAGTAATATTCAGTGTCATAGTATAAATGTTTTTATACTACAAATAAGAATAATTAATTAAGTAAATTATTCTTTTTTACATCTATTCACCATATAGTTAAAATCTTACTTCTATAAAATATAAAATCGTATTTAATACAACAATAACTGAATAATTATTAATTAATAATTAATTGCAAACTAAAAGTAAAAACAGAAGAAAGTTAGAAACGAGTGTTTCTATTTCAACTTGCAGAATAAAACATGCAATTTTACAATTATAATTTTGGATATACCCAGGTACTTTTTATGGGATCTGTGCCCCGCATAAACTGCCTTCCAATCAACAAACCGTAATAAAGTAAATAAAGGTGTCTCATTTGTGTTAAAAAAAGATGTATAGATTATATATACTTATTTAGCATACAAAAAAGCTATACTTAACTACCTTATACACTGGAAATTCTTATATTACAGCCTAAATTAGTAACAGTAAAGCTGCATAGGGTCTTCTCGTCTATCTAGAGGTAAACTGTATCTGCACAGTTATTCCAATTTCACTGAGCCAATCATCGAGACAGCTGTTGTATCGTTACATCATTCATGCAAGACCGCATTTAACGGCCAGGGTATTCCGCTACCTTAGGACCCTCATAGGTAAGGCCGCCGTTTATCGGGGTTTCCTTCAAAGCCTAACCTATAAAAGTTAAGCAAATTCGTTACCCAGCCGACACAGGGCAGACATCACACTCAATATATCGATTAGTATCTTAGCAGAGTGCTTTGTTTTAATTAAACAGTCGTACAACACTATTTTATGCTTCCTCTTTTTAAATTGATTATTTATATAACCAAATAAAAATGGCCCACCTTATCCCGAAGTTACGTGAGTCAATTTGCCGAGTTCCTTAATGATTGATTACTCAAACGCCTTCGTATTCTCTACTAGCTTACTTGTGGTAGTATTTAGGTACGGTGTTATCTGGGGATAATTTTTCCAGAACTAATTATACTAAATTTAGTTGTTTTTGAGACCCGTTTCCTCATCGAACTTCTTATCCTATCTCCATTGTTTCTTGTAAGGCTAAACCTTAAATATTTTAGTCATTTACATAAGCATATACTGACTACTTTGCTTTGCTAAACGATTGTACTTAACCCACAATTTAACTTATATACAACACTGGTTCTTTGTATTTAGTAGGAGTGATTACCCTTAGACAGATTTTTATCAGTTTTAGTGTAAATATTCCTCTAAGGTGGAAATATTTACACGTTATATTAAGTTATTCAGTATAATTATTGTGTTTTATTATTAAGTAGGATAATGTTACACTCCATGTTTTTTGTTTTAACCAATTCTTAGAGACCGTAAATTTTATTTAATACCATAAGCTTTAGGCGAGCAATTATTAATTTCTTTTTCGTTACTCATATCAGCATTATCACTTGAATTATCTATTATTTATTATTATAAATAATAAATCTAAGATTTATTCAATGTTCCGCTACCCTATATATATCATATATTTTTATATGCTTATATATAGACAAGGTTTCGGTATATTGTTTAGATCCGTTAAATTTTCGGTGTAATCTCCTATTATATAAATCAGTGCTCTGTTACGAGATCTTCAAAAAATGGCCGCTTCTAAGCCTATTTCCTGATTGTATTTGAAGGCACATCCTTTATTTCACTTAACAATAATTTTGGAACCTTATTAACTCTTGTTCAGGGCTGTTTCCCTTTAGACATACAACCTTAGCGTTCTATGTCCGATTATTTAATATTCATCTTAACCCTTCCGAGTGCAAATACTCTCCGATAAAATCTTCACGATCCCCCGATGTATACAAAATATGATTTTAATTCATAAATTGCTCGAGATCACAGTTCTGTACCTGCTAAGATGTAAATTAAATTACCTACTTATATAGGTTTCGCGGAAAACCAGCTAAACTAGTCAGTTTTGTCTTTCACTAACTTACCATTATTCTTCGGATGTCTATACAACGACAACCCGTTCGGACTTTTATAATCCTGATAATGGTAAGATCACTAGTCTTCGGGTCTAATTTTAGATACTTATTTATTTTTTCATAATCGCTTTATCTAGGCAGTATTTGTTACTACTCGCATCTAATATTAACTTGCTGACCCATTATGCAAAAGGTACGCTTTTATTATTTATTCAAATTTTACTTAAGCTGCTTATAAAACTACTATTAAACAAGTTCCCTCACGGTTACTATTCACTATCGCTTATAATACCATATTTAGCTTTAGAGGAAGGTTCCCCTTTATTCAAACAGATATACCATTTTACTTAAAAGCTATTCTACTTTAGTTCACATTAATAGTAGAATCTCGTTTGATTTATTTTCCTAAAGTTACTTAGATATTTCAGTTCACTTTGTTTATTATAAAATTTCTCTTAGTCATTTTACTTTGGTTTATAGCAATTTATTCATAATAGTTTCTTTTTATACTTACCTTGATAAAAATATATTTACCAAGAAATATTATATTCCTTATACTTATTATACAGGACATAAAGTGTTTGGTTTATTAAAAAAATAAAAAAAGATGGATGTTTTTCTTATTTTTAACGTCATTAAATATATAATAAATTAAAAATGTATTATATATTTAATATTAACTTTGTAACTAGTTATTCACAAAAACTATTTGTTTTCAGTTTTTTATTTGAAAACTACTTGCTTGTCTACTATCTATTTTTAATGCATTTTTACCTAATTCAAATACAAAACCTAATGTTAGTATAAAAAAGAATACCAACATTATTATTAAACCATATATACCGTTAGAATATGCACTTACTATATATGGATATACTAATAATATTTCTAAATCAAATAATAGGAATAATAATGCAAATATAAAAAAAGAAATGCTGAATTGTGTTCTATTTTGACCTAAAAAAGAGTGAAATCCACATTCAAATGCGCTATTTTTTTCTTGATAAGGGTTATGAGGTGATAATACTATATTAATTGTTAATAATATTAACGCTAATATAGGTATGAATATAAAAAAAAATGTTAAACTTGTCATTCTATATATAAATTAAAAGGTAAAAAGTAAATCTAAAAGTAAAAATATAGTGAAAATTTAAGTAAGTAAAGAGTTATTATAAAAAAAATATATATATTAACAAAAATAGCCTACAAAAACTTAAAATATATATAAAGTTAATTATAATTTTTAGAATTTGTTGCTAAATCTATTAAGCTATTTTCTAACAATGTTATAAATGGAATAATTATTAGAAAATGAGCAAAATATAGAGCTGTAGATATTTGACCAAATTCTATAAATGGTGATTCAACGTGTTTAGCCCCTAATTGCATTAATATTAAGAAATTAGCTATAAATACGAAAAAGGCTATTTTACTTAATGGTCTAAATTGTATACCTGTTAATTTAGATAAATCAGTGTAAGGTAAAGATAATAATGCTAATATAGCGGAAAACATTGCAATTACACCTAGTAATTTATTAGGTATAGATCTTAATATAGCATAAAATGGTAGTAAATACCATTCTGGTACTATAGCAGGTGGTGTTTGCATAGGATTAGCCATTACGTAATTTTCACTATCACCTAAAACATTAGGCATAAAAAATACAAATACAGATAAAACTATAATAAAGATAAATATTGTAATTAAATCTTTAAATATAAAGTATGGAGCAAAAGGTAATCTATCGTAGTTAGCTGATACTCCTAAAGGATTACCTGATCCTGCTCTATGATGTAATGCAATTAAATGCATTAAAACTAGGGCTGCTAGAACAAATGGAAGAACAAAATGTAAAGAGAAAAATCTGTTTAAAGTAGCATTATTAACACTAAAACCACCTCAAATAAATTCTACTATATCTTGTCCAACTCAAGGTATGGCACTCATTAAATTAGTAATAACAGTTGCACCTCATAAAGACATTTGACCATAAGGAAGAACATACAAATATACTTTATATTTATATAAAGCTAGAATAACTTTGAATTCGTTTATTCTATTAATCAATTATGATTAATTATTCCGACTGTACATTAAGCAGCATTTCAGCTACCCATTAGTGACCCAGTCTGTCGCGATTATCTAGATAACCGACGATCTATAATCGAAATTGTTTGATCGTTTTCACTAATATTGCCAAAGAAATATATATATATTTCTTCAATATTCCTGTCGGAATATTCTACTTTATATCTATTTTTTTCTAGAAATTACATAAATATTAAAACTAGTAGGACTATAATCTAAATTAAACTTATATTATAAATATTTAACAATAAATCTTCTTTTCAACATTTTACTTTTACTACTCAAAGCCCTTCTTATAGTTTTTTCACTGCAATTTACGTTTTTAGCTGCTTCTACAATACTAGGGTATTCTCCAAAAGTAGTATAATCTAAATTATATAATATTATAGGTTTGGAATTTTTTTTCATATTTAATAAAGCTTCATCAGAATAAATTATTTTTTCTCTTGTTAAAGCTTTATTTCTAATTTTTTCTATTGTATTTTCAGATAAATTTTTATTTTTATTCAAATTACCAATACGTTCACGACGTTCTAAACTATAATTGTTTTTCATTTTTATACGATCTAGTTCGGTGTGTTTGTAACCAAAAGTAGAACCAGCTTCAGTTAATATATTATAATTGGGTAGTAAATATTTTAAATAAAAATCTTCCATATCTAATAACTTTTTATTGTTTTCTTTATTGACTATTTCATTAAACAACTCTAATATCAGAAAAGCAAAATTAGAAATATTATATTTTTTTACTGCATTTTTTAATATTTTACTACCTTTAAAGTATAATAAATGGTTAGAAAATCTAGCATAGAATCTATTAGTTGAAGCTGAACCTACATAATAATCACCTGTTATTTTATTAAATATAATATAGACTCCACTGAGATTCTTAGTATCTTTTAAAATTGTTTTTCTGGTATCGTCTAAATGTAAGTTTTCATAAATATATACGGGTTTTATTTTTTTTTCTTCTAAAAACTTATGAAGAAGATCTTTAGATGTACTGTTTATATACCTTTTTTGTAAATGCTGAAAAGTATTAAATATAATTCTGTTATTAATAATTGTATTTGTTCTATTCATTTTCATATTTTTATTTATTAGTTTGTTTTCTTTTTTATTTATCATTACTTTTTTATATTAGTATGTTCGGTAATATAGCCATCTAAATTACTATATAATTCATGAGCGGCATATATTGAAAAAGATAATATTAAGGAAAATGTGTTTAAAATATAAATATATAAGTTTAATTTAGATCATTTTGGGCTATAATTATAACCCAGAAATGCTGTTGCCATCATTAATATAAAAATAACAGTTCCAATAGCTCATACTAATGTTCTTGGTGCTTTGTAAGATCCATAGTATATACCTCTACCTATATGAAGATATACTATAAAGAAAAAAGCTGATGCTGTATTTGAGTGTAAATAACGTATTAATCATCCATTATTTACATCTCTCATTATGTGCTCTACTGAATCAAATGCTTCTAATACATTAGGAGTATAATGCATACCTAATGTTACACCAGTAACTATTTGTATTACTAAACAAAATCCTAACAATGAACCAAAATTTCAGAGATAACTTATATTAGATGGTGTTGGTGAATCTATTACGTATGAATTTACTATTTTTAATAAAGGATGACTTTTAAATATTCTCATGTGTATTTATATATATTAATATGTTATCTTTTATATATAATTAAACCTTATTTTAAGTTATTGTATGTTTTATTAAAATCTTGATTAGTTTTAATAAAGCGTATAACCGATTGACTTGGTTATACAGCTTTTATAACAGGTAAGTGAGTAGGTATAGTAAATGAACTTGCAAAAGTTATCCCTCCGTAATTAAAGGGTATATTTTGACCTCCAGGAATAAAAACTGAGAAACCTAGAACAGCACCTTCAGTACTGTAATAAAGGAAAGTTCCTTTATTATAAACAGTGTTACCCTGAGGGTCTGTTACTACCATGTAAGCGCCGTTATTAGATATATCAGGTAGAATACCTTTAACAGATGAATATTGATGAACTTTTGAAATATGTTGATACGATAAATTGTTTAATCTATCTATTTCCTCAAGATTAGTTGTAAAAGGTAATTGATCGTTAACAATTTTCATATCTATATAACTATTCAAAGATCCACAAGTGGTAGCATAAGGATATCCAGGTGTAGTACAACTAGGATCATTATATTTAAAAACTTTAGTTGTATCTATCCATGTTCTAATAAATCGATATTTGTAACCATTATTAATATAATCTTGATAACTATATGTAACTAAAAAACCATCGTAATAAGTTACAGGTATATCTACAATAAAATTGGGCAAACAAATACCTAAAAAACCTAAACCCATAAATAAAAACAATCTTTGTATAGTAAACTTATTTAATATATTATTTGTAAATATATTGTAATTTAGAATAGATTTATTACTATAATATAAATATATTTGAGTAATGAATACAGTAAAACATATATAAGGTCCTAACATACAAAACTTAAAATATCATTTAAATCATACTATATTTACTGGTAAGTCTAAATAATATATTAATAGAGCATTGTTAATATATAATAATATAATAGTTGTTATTAATACAGTAATATATCCAATAATATTATTAAAATCTTTAAATAAATCTTTATAAAAATTTATATAAATTTTTACTTTTTCTTTTATATCTAATGAATAACTAAATGTTTCATCTTGTTTTACATTTATATAACATCTTATAAATAAATATATAGTAAAGGAAAAAAAAGGTAACAATATAAATATTTCATATAAATATTTTAAGATTGTAGCTAAAATATATAATAATATTATTAATAATAAAGATATTAAAGGATAAACTGTTTTTATTTTTAAAAATAAAATCGGTAATATTCAAGTAATATAACTTATATTACTAGGTTTTTTATTTATAGTATAAAAATCTTTGAAATTATAATTAATATTAACAAAAGCGAATAGTATCAATAATAGTTCCAAATAATTATCTGGAGTTTTACCGTAATATAAAATAGAAATATAAAATATTAAACCTATTAAAATATATAAAGCATAAGAAGTTACTACACCTGTACTTAAACTACCTATAGATCTACTTAAGTTTGTTAATCTTTTTTCTAAACCAAATGGTCCAAATAATTCTATTGAACCTTTATCCATTACTTTAGTAGTTTGGCCACCCAATTTAAGTATAATGCCACTAATATATTTGTTATAAAAAAGTTCTATTAAAAACCTTTGATTAAAAAAGCCAAAAATATTATAACCAATATTAGATAATTTAAATTTTATTAATAACTTAGGATAAAATTCAGTAAATATTATGGATAGCAAACTTAAACTTATAGTGAAGAAGAAAGGGAGCAATTTAAATAAAATAGGTACAGCAAATTCAGTATCTAACATTATTTCATGTAGAGGATGAATAAATAAACTATTATCTGAAAAAAAACCTGAACCCAATCCTAAAAATATATCTTTACTTAAGTAGCCAAAGAATATAGAAAATATAGCTAGTATTATTAAAGGAATACTCATAAAGATATCTGCGTCGTGAGCGCTATGACCTTGTTTATAATTCACTAAAGGTCCATTAGGGTTAGTTAAAAAAGTTAAATATAAAACTTTAACAGAATATAAAGTAGTGAACATTGCACCTATAGTTGCAATAAAATAAACTATTATACTAGATAAATGGTATTGTCCATATGCTGATTCAAGAATAAAATCCTTAGAGTAAAATCCTGTCATAAAAGGTATAGCAACTAAGCTAAGAGAAGCTATTAACATAACTGAATATGTTAAGGGTAAATAACCTATTAAACCTCCATATTTTCTAAAATCTTGATTATCAGCTACTGCATGTATTACTGCACCTGCGCCTAAAAAAAGTAAACCTTTATAAAAAGCATGATTAACTAAATGAAATAGTGCTATATTATAAGAAGATAAACCTACAGCTATTACCATCATACCTAATTGACTCATAGTAGAATAAGCTATAACTTTTTTTATATCTTGTTGAAATAAACCTATAAGAGAACTAAATACTGTAGTAATAGCACCTACTCATAAACAAAGAATTAAAACAGTAGAACTGTATTCTATCAAAGGTGATGTACGCATTAATAAATATACACCTGCTGTTACCATCGTAGCTGCATGTATTAAAGCAGAAACAGGTGTAGGACCTTCCATTGCCATCGGCAATCAAACATGTAAACCTACTTGAGAACTTTTAGCCATAGCACCTATTAATAAACATATACCAATAATAGTAATAACATTTTCGTTTATATAAGGAGATAAGGAAAATACTGTATAATAATCTATATTACCAAATGATCATAATATAGCAAACATACCTATTGTTAAAAAACAATCACCTACTCTATTTGTTAAAAATGCCGACATAGAGCTTTGGTTTGCGGCTATTCTGGTAAATCAAAAACTTACTAGAAGATATGAACATATTCCTACACCTTCTCAACCAACAAACATTAATAGAAAATTATTTGCTGTTACAAGTGTGATCATCATGAAAGTGAATAAACTTAAATAACTAAAAAATCTTTGATTATGTGGATCATGACTCATATATCCTATAGAATATACGTGTACTAAAGAAGATACAACTAATACAGGTATTAGCATAGAAACTGTTAATGAGTCAAAATTGAATCCTCAAGATATATTAAGAGTTTCTGAGTCTATTCATCTAAAAAGATATATTGTAACAGGTATGTTATTTAAACCTACTTCTATAAATGCTATTATAGATAAAAATGTTGTTATTATTACACAAGTACATGTAATTAATTGTGATCCGCTAACTCCGACTTTTCTACCAAAAAAGCCGGATACTATTGATCCTAATATTGGTAACACTATTAAAGCTAGATACATTATTTATATTCTATTGCTATACTTCCTCTTAATCTATAAAAAGCTACTAATATACCTAAACCTATCGCAGATTCTGCTCCGGCTATAGCTATTATATATATAGAAAAAGTTTGACCTAATATATCATCAAAGCTTAGTGAACTTATCAATATTAAAAGTGTTATAGATAATAACATTATTTCAATTGAAATAAGCATTAATATTATATTTTTCCTGTTTAAAACAAAGCCTAGTATCCCTATTAAAAACAAGATTAGTGAAAATTTCATTATATATATTACAGATTGACTTATGAACAAAATAAATTTTATAAAATACTTTCTAAAAACAAACACAGTTATTAGTGTATTTGCCTATGTTTTTTAAATTGTTTAATTAAATTTTAATTAAACAAGGAATAGGGAGGAATCGAACCTCTTCATAAGGATTTGCAGTCCAATGGTAAACCATTTACTACCTACTCCCTTAAATTTAAGGATATATATCCTTAAATTTAAAAAGATTTTTCTTGCTTAAAAATATAATTTAGTAAATTTATATTCTATAAAGTATTTAAATGTAAACGACTTTTTAATAAACGTACGAATCTAGGTAAAATATATTTAGTAAACATATATATTATTAATAAAAGCAAAGAAAAGTTAAATATAACTTGATTTACAAAAAAAAATGGTATTAATTGAGGCATATTTTTAATATTCTAATATTATCATTTATATATCAATACCCTAAATGGGATATAATAAGGTATACTAATGAAATTGTGTATAATGTTATATGTTAGTCTATAATATTACTTAAATTAAATAAAAATTAGTAGGGATTAAAGATAAACTGTAAACTATACAAGGTACTAATATGATAAATGCAATAACTATAGGTAATAATACAGTTCAACAATAAGACATTAGTTGATCAAAACGAATTCTAGGTAAAGATGCTCTAGCTCAAATAAAAACAAAAATTAACAAACAGGATTTTATTCCTAGCATTAAACTAGAAATTAGACCATCTAATAATGTATTAATAAAAGTAATATTTGTTTCAGTATAAATATTTTTAAAGTAATCTACGTTAATCATATCAAAAAAAAAGAATCCATTTATTAAAAAATCTAATGAAAATATTTTTAGATAACCTCCTAAAAATAATATACTAGTAAATATACATATTAAAACTATACTTGCATATTCTGCAAGAAAAAAGAACACAAAAATTACGGCAGAATGTTCTGTCATAAAACCACTAACCAATTCAGATTCTGCCTCAGCTAAATCAAATGGAGCTCTATTTGTTTCTGCTATACACCCTATAAAAAATACTATAAATATTGGTAATAAAGGTAAAACAAAAAAAACAACTTTTTGTGCTTCTACGTTAATAGTTAAATTTAGATTACCAGTTAATAGAATAACTATTAATATAGCAGAACTTAATATTAGTTCATAACTTATTAACTGAGCAGTACTTCTTAATGAACCTAAAAAGGCATATTTTGAATTAGCTGATCAACCGGCCAATAATATACCATATGTAGCTAAAGAAGAAACAACTAACATGTACAATATACCTAAATTTAAATCTGCTATAGTAAGACCGGGACCATAAGGTATTACTGCATAACCTAATAGTGAAAATATTAAAGTTATTATTGGGCCAAGAAAAAATAAAATTAAATTAGCTTGTGTTGGTCCTACGTATTCTTTTAATAATAGCTTTAAGGCATCAGCAAATGCTTGTAATAAACCATAATATCCTACAATATTAGGACCCAATCTTCTTTGCATACTTGCCATTGTTTTTCTTTCCGCTATTGTTACAAATGCTACTGTTAATAATGCCGGTACTACTACAAGTATTACTTCTACTATTGCAACAAGTGATTGTATATTTAACATTCTTATTGCTTCATTTTTTTTTTATACATTTATATATATGTGATTACTAACTTTATAAACTTTTATTTAAAGTTAATAATCTACGTTATATATTTTTTGTATATATTTAATTAAAATATTTATTAACTATTATTGAAAAATATTTTATATGTAATAAGCTTTATTAAGAACCTATTTGATCATATAATCAATATAAAAATTTACCTAATTTAACGGATTGTATTGCTATTGGCATAGAGCTATGTAATATTCCACATATTTCTGAACACTGACCAAAATAAGTTCCTTCTCTATTTAAATATACAGATGATTGATTTAATCGTCCCGGATATGCATCACATTTTATACCCAATGCTGGACAAGCATATGAATGAATAACATCTGCACCAGCTACAACAAAACGTGTATGTGTTAATTCAGGTATAATTACACGATTATCTACTTCTAACATTCTCAGTTTTCCTAACTCTAGATCACTTTCAGGTACTATATATGAATCATACTCTACAAATTCTTCATCATTATTTGTAAAATCTGGATATTGGTAACTTCAATATCATTGATGACCTTCACCATAAATTACTAAGGATGGATCTATAACCTCATCCATTAAATAAAGTAATTTAAAGGAAGGAAAAGCTATTAATATTAATATTAAGGCAGGCGTAATAGTTCATATTAATTCTACTAATGTACCATGGTTCATATATTTATTAGAAATACGTGATTTGGTATAATTTAATATTATAGACACAAATATTCAAGTTACAGAAAACATAATTATTGCTAAGTAAAACATAATATTATTATGTAATTCTTCTAACGCTTCCATTTGGGGAGTAGCATTATCTTGGAAAAATAAACCTCAAGGTTCAGGATTGTCATATTTGGTTAAAAAATTTTTGTACAAAAATGGAAAATTATTTTCATTTAAAATAGTAGTGTCTAACTCAAATAATAATAATTTATCACGGGGACTAGTCATATATTTATAATTTATTTGTTGTTCATTTTTTTAGGTTGTTTGTTTAATTATATTTGTTTAAGATATAAATATTTATTACAAATATTTAATTTAAAACATTTTATATAAATATATATTTACTGTAATATACTAAGATCCTCAGTAATAAACAGAAATATATAAAAATAATCATACCACGTCTACAAAATGTCAGTATAAAATAGCTGACTCGAAACCTAGATGATGATTTTCAGTTAAATGATAAGCTAATAAACGTCAGAAACCTACTGCTAAAAAAGCAGTACCTATCATAACATGTAAACCATGAAAACCTGTACCAAAATAGAAACATGATGAGTAAGTACCATCACTTATAGTAAAAGAAGATACTGTATATTCTATACCTTGAAGTGCTGTAAATACTATAGCTAATAATATTGTATATATTAATCCATATAATGCACCATTTCTATTACCTTGTATTAAAGAATGATGTGCATACGTAACTGTAACACCCGAAGACAATAAAATTATAGTGTTAAGTAATGGTAATTCAAAAGGATTAATAGCTTGTATACCCATAGGTGGTCATTTTGCTCCTAATTCTATTGTAGGTGATAAAGCGCTATGGAAAAAAGCTCAAAATATAGCAAGGAAAAACAATGCTTCTGATACTATAAATAAACCAACTCCCATACTTAAACCACGTTGTACTGCTAATGTGTGATTACCTAAATAAGTACCTTCCGAGATTACATCTCTAAATCATAAAGACATACAATAAATAACACTTATAAGAGATACAAATAATAAATTAACACCTTTTTCAAAACCTTGAAAGCTTAATACTGCACTAAATGTAGTAGCTAATAAACAAAAACTTGTATTTAAAGGTCAAAGTGAAGGTGATACTAAATGAAAAGGATGAGCTTGAAACTGACTTCGAGTTAAGTTAGTCATGTATTTATATTCATTTTAATAGTTACACTTTTAATAAATCTGTTTAAATTAAAATGTTAATAATTACATTAAACTATAATAAATAAATTTATATAAAGTAATAATATTAAGTTTAATATATTTTTACTTTTAATTTAAACTAATGGTTTCACTTAAAGAACTGGCTAATAAATTACATAAGTTTAAGGGTTCATTTGGCATTAATATAAAAAGCGATATGGCTAATGTTAATATAGCTATACTAATTGATAAATAATTTGAAAGTGTAACTTCTACAAATAAATAAGATTTTTTATAATCAGTTTTATCAAAATATATTGTTTTTACAACATTCAAATAATAAACAGCACCTATTACACTAGTTAATATAGCAATTATAACTAGTACAGTGTTATTATTATCTAAAGCACTAGTTAGTACCATCTGTTTTCCAAAAAATCCCGCTAAAGGTGGTAAACCTACAAATGAAAACATACTAATTGCTAAACACAGGGCTAATATAGGATTAATAGAAAAATATCCTTTTAATTGACTAATTAATTGTATAGGAGAATTATTTTTTTCAGATAAATTATTATTTTCTGATATATTAGTATGATACAAATATAAACTAAAACCTATACCAATTATAACAAGGAATGCATTTAAATTAGTTAGGATATATTGCATTATATAAAATATGAAAGCTTGATATGACTCTATATTATGAGCTATTAAAGCTAATAATATAAAACCTATATGAGATATTGTACTATAAGCTAGTAATCTTTTTATTCTTATTTGTGTTAAACCTAAAATAGTACCTATTATAAGAGAGAAAAAACAACTTATAGATAAACTTACAGTTCATGAATATAATTGTATAGCTGAATATATAAGTGTACTAGTATAATGAGATAATTCTAATAAAAGTACTAGAATAGATATCTTACCAAATATTGCTATAAAAGTTGTAACTATAGTTGGTACTCCATCATATACATCAGGAGATCATCAATGGAATGGGGCAGCAGCTATTTTAAATAAAAATCCTACAGATATTAAAAGGAAAGAATAAAAGATATAAGTATGCATATATCATGTAGAAAAGTTTAAATATATCTCAGAATCTGAAATTATAGAATATATACCGTCCAAATTTGTTAAACCTGAATTAGCATATATTAATGCTACACCTAATAATATAAAACATGAAGATAAGCCTCCTAATAAAAAATATGTAAGAGCAGATCCTGTAGATGATTCAGAGTTTCTATGCATGGCTGATATTATGTATAAGCTGAAACTTTGTAATTCTATACATAAATATATAGACCCTAAATCACCTGATGCTAACAAAAGTGTTGCACCTGTTATTACAAATATTATTATTAATGCATATTCTATTATAGTAAATTGCTCTGATACTTTATTTATAATACTTGTATACTGTTTTACTTTCTTTGTAAGTGTATCTAATAAAGACGTTGAATCACCTTTATATTTTTTTCTCGGATAAAATCCTGTCATTAATAATATTATACCACACACTAACAAAATAAAAATTTGAAAGCTGTGAGTTATAGGTGTTACGTTGAATAGTCCATTGTACAGACCTATTCCTTTTTGCAAATATGTTATATGAAAACTTAACATTGAAGATATAATACTATAAAATACTATTAATATACCTATTCTAGAGTATAAAATTGATGTATCAGGTCTTATTGTTAGACCATTTGAAAAAAGTAATAATAAAAGAAAAGTTAATATCATTTTTGTTTTTAATTGATTTTGTCTTATTTAAAGTACAAATTAGGTGCTTATTAACGTATAATAATTCATTATAAAAGAGAATAATAACAATAAACACTGTTTTTTGTTAAAAAATTAGTACATTCTATCAGTTAAATTAAATTATCAAAAGTAAATAAAACAGAATAAGTAGAATAGTGTAAACCATCTAATATAGGAGCTGGATATATACCAAAAATAACAGTAAGTAATACTAAAATTAAAAGAATGTTGAATTCACGTTTATTTAAATCCGGTATATAATTTTCTCAAAAATAAATAAAAAATGATCCTGCAAAAGCTATTCTGTTATACATAAATATAGTATATGCTGCAGAAAATATAATAGATAAAGATGCTAATGCTCCTGCTAAAGGTAATCTTTCAAAAACACCATATAAAGACATGAACTCTCCTAAAAAATTCAATGTTAAAGGTACACCACAATTACCTAAAGATAAAATAAAAAATAATATAGAAAATAAAGGCATTATTTGAGCAATACCTCTATAATATGTTATTAATCTTGTAGATGATCTATCATATAGTATACCTCCAGCACATATAAATAGACCAGATGAAACAAAACCATGTGCTAATCCTAAAGTAATTCCACCCTCTATACCTTGTAAAGTATTACTAAATACACCTAAAAGATATACAGCTGCATGTGATACAGATGAATAAGCAATTAATTCTTTAACATCTATAGTTCTAAGTGTACTTAAACTGGCATATATAATAGTTAAAACTCCTATTAAAAATATTATATACGTATAGTACATAAAAGCTTTAGGTAATAAAGGTAAAATTAATCTAAGAATACCATATAAACTTAGTTTTAAAACAATACCAGCTAAAATTATACTACCAGATAAAGGTGATTCAACATGGGCTTTTAATAATCAACTGTTTAGATAAATGACAGGTGTTTTAACAGCAAAAGCTATAAAAATACCGTAGAATAGAAACAATTGAGTAGTATATAAAAAATTTGTTTTAGATAAAACATCAAAATCCGTAGATCCTATTAAGGATAACATCGTTATTATAGACAATAACATAAATAATGAACCTAACAAAGTATATAAGAAAAAATAAAAACTAGCTCTTACTTTTTCATTTGAACCATAAAGTCCTATTAATATAAATAAAGGAGCTAATATGCTTTCAAAAAAAATATAGAATAATAATATATCCAATATTAAAAAAACTATTAATAAGGATGTTTCTAACAATAAAATTATTATCAAAAAAATAATTGTATTTTCTTTTATAGATTTTCAGTTAGATATTATGGATATAGGTATTATTATAGTTGTTAATAATACAAAGTATATGGACAAACCATCTATACCTAAGTAAAAATCAAAATAACTTATTTGATAATGTTCTTGGACAAATTGAAATTGTTTACTACTACAATCAAATAATATATATATTATTAAAGATATAATTAAATCTACAATTGTTACAGCCAAAGCTGTAATTTTCAATAATTTTGTATTATGTGTTGTAATATTATAAGTTAAAGCAGCAGATAAAATAAATATACCTATTAAAGGTATTAATACTAAAAGTAATAAAAACATAGTATATTAAATATAAATTATTCTTCTATTATATGTAACGCCTAACACATCTGCCGGCAAAGCTAAAAAGCGAAATCGGGTTATTATGATTCGAACATAACAATTCCTCAACCCAAATGAGACGCCTAACCAACCTGGCTCTAACCCGTATACAGAGAATATTTGATTCGAACGAATCATAATCTATTAAAAATAAGTATATGTTTATAATTCAGAAAGTATGTGATTCGAACACATGAAAGATATTATCTTTAACTAGGCTCAAGCTAGTCGCTATAAACCGCTCAGCCAACTTTCTTGTAGGACTCTTTATTTGTAATAAACATATTACTTAATATAGTCGGAAAAGAGATGAGTTGAACATCTAAGTGTAAAAATACACAATATATTAGCAGATATTTCACCTTACCAATGGCAACTTTTCCTTTTTTTTTAGATATCTTCCTTTATTCATATTAAGTTTAATTTTACGAATTTCTTCTAATCTTTTCGGTGTTAAATGAGCTCTTTCACTTATTAATTTTGCTATTTTACAAAAATCCAGAGCTTTAACATCCTTATTTTTGTATTTATTAAAAAAAGGATTTAATTTATATCTTATATAATTATTCGTATTTTATTATGATAAACAATTTAACACAATACTAGATTAAAGGTTCTAGATATACCTAATTTAAATTAAGATGAATAGATTAATATATAATTCTAAAAATTTGAATCTAAGGTCACGATACGAAAAATAGTAGTCTTACCCTAAAAGAATAACTTTTATAGGTTAAATATCCCGAAACCGGAAGAAAGGTGATTTGAACACCTAGTGCTTTTTTGCACAATATTTAGTAGATACCTTGTCCTGCCAATGACAATTCTTCCTTTATTATCTATAATAATTACAACCAAGCGAAATCTAATCGCTATTTTTTTATTTAGAAGCTAGTTTACCATTAACTTTTAGCCGCTAATTTTTCTATTTTATATCACTGATCTTATTATAAAATAATATAAAACTAAATAAACTTAAGATATAAATGTTATGTTAATTAATATATATATATATCTATATTATATTAATGAAAAATCCTTTAAAATATACATTCCTGTTCACTGTTGTACAATATATATTTTATGTATAGGACATATAGTATTCGGTTTATAATTTATACAACTAAAAATGTTACTAATTTTTTTCATAGTTTACCCTTGATTTGAGAAAAATGAGAAAGAATTATCTATATTTTTTAGAGGTTTATGATAAATATTATAAACAAATATTTGTATATGATGAGATAAGTTACATATGTATATAAATACTAATATAATAACTATTAGTGTGTATGACATACTCAAATATTTGTTTCAACTTAATTGAGGTTTATTACAAATAAAAAATAATTGTAAATAAAAAATAAGTCATTAGAATATATTATAACACTAAATATATTTATAGTTAGTAATAATAAATCTAGAATCTTCTAAAATCTTCTAGAATCTTCTAAAAGATTCTAGAAGATTCTTAACATAATTATTACTAATTGATTTACCTATTAGTGAAAAAGCAAAAAAAGGTATTAATAACTAGATCATTCATTATATATAATATTTTACAAAAATTTTGTTATGTAATATTATAAAAAGTATTTAATTTATTACTAAGCAATATACCAAATTGTTTTTTATTAAGATCAGTAATATTTAGCAAGTATTTTACCTTACCAATGACAACTTTTCCTTTTTTTTTAATAAATAAGTTGTTAATACTTTTTTTTAACTTATAAAATTATGTGATTTTTGTAAACTCTGATATATTATCATTTTACATTCTCCATACGTTGATGGATATTTATAAAGAGTCAAAATCTCATCATTTCAACTTTTATCTATATTGCTTTTCTCTTTAAAATTCTAATAATTGATTCTTTAGCGACTCGAACGCCAAACCTACTCTTATCAAAAGTATACTTTACCAATTAAGTTAAAGAATCTTTATAAAAAAAATTTTTTTTTCAATATTATTATAACTTCTTGTTTAAGCATTGAAGCTATACTTTTATTTATAAAAATAAAGATCAAGAGCACTCAGATTTGAACTGAGAACATGAAGTTTGAAGCTTCTTATTTTACCTATTAAACTACACTCTTTTTATATATGTTTTCATACATAAACGCAAAAAAGAGAATCGAACTCTTAAGTCTATATAAGACAATATTTTAGCAGATATCTTACCTTACCTATAATAACTTTTCTTTACGAGTTAGGCCGGTTTTGATCCAGCATCTATTTCCTCGACAAGGAAACCCTTTACCAATTAAGTTACTAACTCTTTTTTAGTACAGTTTGTACTGTACGGCCAACCGAAATCGAATCGGTATTTTTCATTTGGAAGACGATTAGTTTACCATTAACTTATGGCCGCTGATGATCTTTTAAGATCAAAGTTAATAATATGCAAAATCGCAGTTTTACCTAAACTATAAAGATAGTTTATTTGTCATTTTCTACTTATTTTTTCTAGTTATTAAATAAGTATCTTTTAATCATTTATTGGTATTGATATAGTTTAAAATTGTTGCGTGACTAATACCAATATCCCTTGATACAGCACGTATAGAATCATATACTTTTATGGAATTATCTTTATTATTTACTACAGTTGTAATATGCCCAGTTGCTAACAAATGATTAGTTCTTCTTAAAGGTGATGAAGGAACTATACCTTTTTTAGCTAATTTAAGATTAATCAAAGCTTCAGGACTAAGTCTACGTTCTTTGAATTTTAATAGAGTTTCTTTCGTATGTTTGTAACCTAAACTTGATCCCGCTTTTTTTAAAATGTTATATTTTGGGTTTAATATATCAAGATAATATTGTTCTCTTTTTATTAATACCTTTGGTTCACAATATTCCATAATATCTATACTAAAATTATTATGACCATACTTTAATAATGAATTATTTATTATACTTTTACTCCTAAGTATATTTCTTTTAAGAAATATAAGTGAAAAATACTTACTCAATCTATTAGTTAAATTTATAGCACTCCCCACATATGAATCCCCTGTTACTAAGTTATTTCAACGATATATACCTGATTTATTCTTATTTTCCTGATATATAATAGATTTGTCTTTATCTGCATTAGAATAAGATACAACAGGTATTATGTTTGTATTATTATTGTAATTATTATTATTATCGTTATTTTTCATTTTTTTTTCATTAAAAATTAATTTAATACAATACTAGTTTTAATAATTTAATTATAAGGAACTAGTTAAACCTACACTACCATGATAAAAATTTCTCATTTTTTAATTTTTTGGTTAATTTTAATATTATATTAACCTGTATATAAATATAATACTATATTATACTCCTATATACTTAAATATATAAGACATGAAGTGTCTTATTTATAATTTAAACAACTAAAAGTATTATTAATTTTTTTCGTTATATACTATTAACTAATAGCTATTATAAACCGGAGGAGAAATTTGAATTCTCATTCTTAATGCATGAAATTAATGTTCTAGCCTGTTGAACTACCCCGGCATAATTCTTATCCAAGATTCGAACTTGGATCCAAATATTAGAAGTATCATGCTCTACCATTGAGCTAATAAGAATAAAATAGGAAGAAAAGGATTCGAACCTTCGCTAGCTTAATGCTATTGAG
>Ga0335072_10000990_pt1 | contig 48841 bp, 33 predicted proteins | sample Lox_Sample_21_FD_206725 | JGI IMG/M metagenome (GOLD analysis project Ga0335072, IMG submission 206725) | Soil microbial communities from Loxahatchee National Wildlife Refuge, Florida, United States - Lox_Sample_2.1 | ecosystem: Environmental > Terrestrial > Soil > Wetlands | place: USA...
CCGGGTGCCTGTAGAAGGTCAGGAGGTTGTGCCGATTTCGGAGCGGCTGATGGGCGGCTTGTAGCTGAGGCTACCATGGGGCCGTTCGCGGTTGTAGTAATCGACCCACGGCTGGAGGTGAGCATCCCTTTGCTGGGAGTCGGTCCAGTGTTTGGCGTAAGCCCATTCGCGCAGCGCGGTCTGGATGAAGCGCTCGGCCTTGCCGTTGGTTCTGGGCGTGTAGGGTCGGGTGCGGCGGTGTTGGATCTGCAGCTGGTGGCAGGCGTGACGGAAGCGGTGGGAGCGATAACTGGATCCATTATCGGTCAGCAGGGCGCGCACAGCGATGCCGTGGGTGGCGAAGAACTGGAGAGCCGAGTGCAGGAAGGCGATGGTGGTTTCGGCCTTCTGGTCTGCCAGCATCTGCGTGAAGGCCATGCGCGAGTGGTCGTCGACGGCCACGTGCAGGGCCAGGAAGCCGGGATGCTCCTTCCTGCCGCGCAATCTGCCGTCGCCGCGCAGCGCGACCTCGCCGAACTGCGTCATGCCCTTGATGTCCAGATGCAGCAGATCGCCCGGCCGTGGATGCTCGTAGCGCTGTACCGGCGGCGGCGGGTTCAGATCGCGCCACCGGCTCAGCCGGGCACGACGCAGGATGCGGCTGACCGTAGCAGGACTGAGGCCGGTGCGCCGCGCGATCGCATAGCCCGGCATGTGTCCACGACGAAGCGCTACCACCTCTTCCCTGAATAAGGAACTGGTCTGCCGCGGGCTGCGGTGCGGGCGCGAGCTGCGATCCAGCAGCCCGTCCATTCCCTGGCTCCGATAACGCGCCACCCACCTGGCGGCCGTTCTGGCGCCTACGCGAAAGGCGGCTGCAGCCGCCTTCCGCGTCTGCCCCTGCTCCAGCACGAATCGCACCAGCGCCTCTCGACTGCGAAAGCTCAGTCGGGCATTCTTATGAATGTCCATTCGATCCTCCGAAGGTTCTGATTGCTCGTCACAACCAGCTTCTCCGGTTCAAATCGAATGGACAACCTCCTGAAAGATCACAGGTGCCCCACATCTGCCTGCCGCTGGCAGATGTGGGATTCCACCAATGCATGCCATAGCAATCCGCCCGGGCCCCTAAACGCCAACCGCTACCAGCTACAAGCTTCCTTCTACCCGCTTCCTGTCTTACTGGCCTTTCCCTTCCGCTTTCCGCGCCGCTCATTCCTCTCCTGAATCCGATGCGCGTTCACAATCGCCGGAAGCAGCCCCGGGAAACGCTGCTCGATCTCCGCGCAGCGCGACCTGTTGAGCATCTCCACGCCCCGGCGCTCTGCGCGTACCAAACCTGCCTCACGCAGGACGCGGAAGTGCTGCGACAACGTTGATTTGGGAATTTGCCTCTCGTCCTGCCGCAGAAACTCGGCACAGGTATGCGAACACTGTGCCGCCGCCAGCTCCGCCAGGATCGAAACCCGCACCGGGTCCGCCAGCGCATGCAGAATTCCCTCCACTGTTATCTCTTCGAGCGCAGGGTGAAAAAGGGGCCGCACCTCTTTATGATATCGGGGATGGACGAATAAGTTTCATAGTTTTGGCTAACTGAACCATTAAACCGAAGCGCGTCCGCCCGTCATGGAAAGAGCGGCAACGGAGAAGTTACTCCGGCCGGATTGCCGCCGCAATCTGGTTCACCCGGGTAACAGCCTCTCCGAGGCTCATTCCGCTCCGCCGCAGCAACTCGATCGCTTCGATCCTGCGTCCCTGCGCCACCAGCGCTCGCACCGACGATTCCGTCTCTTCCGAATTTGACGAGTCACCGGCCGACGCGCTTTCCGATCCCTCGGTCAGCACCCGCCCACCGCCCGCCCCGGCCGTCAGAAATTCAAGGATCGACTCGCGTACCCTTTCACAGCGCATGCGCCCGCCGCTGTACTCATCGGAAAAAGGGAAGCTCCCCTCCGGCGTGGCCAGCGCCAGCCGATAGGTGTTTGCGCCGCCTCTGCCTGCCAGGCTCGTCTCGATGTTGATGGCCGACAGCCGGCTCAGCGGCAGACTCCCCGATGCACGCCGAAAATACCGCAGACGCTGCCACGCGACGGTTCCCTGCGTTCGGTCAAAGCAAACCCTGGTCCTTCGCAGCCACACCACCGCAAACAGCCACCACGGGAATGCCTCGGCAATCAATCGCAGATGCCCATGCACGATGCCCATTCCCAGCAGTGGCAGTGATCCCAGCAGGCACACCGCTGCGATCCACAGCGTGCCATCCTCCACCACAAGTTCCGTGCCGGTCTGGCGTGTAATTTTCATCCTGAAAGTAGGCTCGCTGTTCGTGCCGGTCTCAGCTACAGATTGCTGCCCCGCACGCCCGCGATCAATGCCCCCTTCGAGGGAGGTGCGACCCGCCGCACCCCGTTTCGGAATTAGTAGTCAGCCGCCAGACTCCGCCTGCCATTGATAACACAATTCGTAGCTGCCCGGGCCCTGGAGGTACATCTGCTTCATGCCGTAAGGCGCTACGTTCGGCGGCCGCAGCCCGGGAATCCTCCCACGCAGTTGTTCGTATGTCGCGTCCACATCGGGGCAGCCGAGGTACAAACAAACATCCTCATGCCCTCGCGTGCGTGCTGCATCCGCTGGAACGGACGCTCCGGTCGGTGAGGTTTCGGCGCACGGCAGCTTCTAGTCGAGATGAACCAAGCCGCGCTGCAGGGCGTAGATGGTGGCCTGCGTCCGATCGCGCGCGCCCATTTTATCGAGCAGGGAACTGACGTGAATGCGAACCGTCTTCTCCGCAATGCCCAGCTCGTCAGCGATCTCACGATTGCTCTGACCGCGAGTGATGCATCCCAGCACCTCGGTTTCGCGGGGCGTCAGCTCAACGGCCGGGGTACGTTCGGCGAGGCGGTCCAGGGCCACATGCGGGAAATAGCGCAGGCCGCGATGCACGCTCTCGATCGCGTTGAGAAGCTGCTCGCCGCTCGCATCCTTGGTCAGATAGGCCATAGCGCCGCCCCGCACGGCGCGATAAATATCCTCGCTGCCGCTGTAGTTGGAGAGCACGACAATGTGTGCGGAAGTGAACTCCTGGCGCAATTGAACGATGAGATCAAAGCCACTGATCATGGGCAGGCGAAGATCGAGGACCACCACATCCGGTAGCAGCGAGCGATACATAGAGAGTCCCGACGCGCCGTCGCAGGCCTCACCGACAATCTTGATTTGGGGATGGGCGGAAAGCACCGAGTGCAGGGCCATCCGCGCCAGAAAATGATCTTCGATGAGTAAGACGCGGATTTCCCTCATATCCCAATCCACCGTATGCTGTGCTGAGCGCCGCCGGCGAGCCGCTGCAGGGGTTTGAATTCTACCCGAACCGTAACTTCGGTTCCGTGCCCCGGCTGTCCCTGAATGCGGAAGGCGCCGCCGATCTTTCTGGCGCGCTCCTGCATGACGGGAATTCCGAAGTGTCCGTGACGGGACACGGCGCGCGCAGGAGGCTGGAAGCCGCTGCCGTTATCGCGAACGGAAAGACAGAGCGCATCGCTCTCGAATTGCAGATGAACCGAAATGCGCGATGGGCTGGCATGGCGGATCGCATTGGTGACCGCCTCCTGCCCGATGCAAACCAGATGATGCACGCAGCCGGGCGCCAGCGGAACCTCTTCTCCTTCGACTTCCAGGGTGGTCTCGATGGCCTTTTGCACCTGATTGGCCGCCAGCGAGCGCGCCAGAGCCTGAGAGAGGACGCTGGTGATTTCGTCCGTCTCGCGCAAATCCCAGATGATGCGGCGCGCCTCAGCCTGGCAATGGGCCACCATGCTGCGCGCCAGTTCGCAGGACTCGGCCGCCGGGGTCGAGCCCATACCGCTGTCGCGAAACAGGCGCGAGGTCGCCTCCAGCTGCCAGGAGATGGCGGCAAAGCCCGCCATGAGCGTGTCGTGGCACTCGCGCGCGATGCGATTGCGCTCCTCGAGCACGATGCCGATGCGGCCCTTCATCAGCAGCATCCGTCGGCGGAAGAGGTGGGCGGGCAGCGTGATGCCGATGAACAGCAGCGCGAGGTAGAAGTACCACGCCTGATAGACGGGAATCCTCGTCTCGACTAGTCCAACTGCGGACTGGAGGATCGGTGGCAGTGTGGCGCTCGCTGTCTGAAGCGCAGCGGAAGCTCGGCCCGAGGACGCGGCTGAAGGATATGCGGTCGCGAGACCGCTTCCTGCGCCGCTCGCAGTTTGGCCGACGGCGACTGCAACGGCTGCGGGAAGATTCTGCTTTCGCGTCTGGGTTGCCGCCTGCGCAGCTGCCGCCAGCAGCACCGCCGCGAGAAGCTGGCCAGCGATCGTCCGCGGCAATGAGAGCCCCGCTCCGGTTGCAGCCTTCGCGAGGCAGGAAGCTGCCGTCCTGACACGTGGTGCTTTCACTGGTTCTTCATACAGGACCACAAAACGTGTCTGAATTGCAACTGGAAGATGACAGATCGAGGGTTAGCTTGTCTCGAGGGGCCTTTCCGGATGCACCGTAAGCCAGCAGAGGGCGCTGGCGACAGTGAGGGCGGCAGCCACAGAAAAGGACATCGTCCAGCTGTAGTGTTGGGCGAGCCAGGGGGTGAGCGAAGCGGTTGCCGCTCCGCCGATCTGCCCGCCCATGTTGACCATGCTGGAGAAGACGCCGGTACTCGGGCCGGCGATATCCACCGAAACCGACCAGTAGGAGCTTTGCGAAATGTAGAGGGCCCCTGCGCCACCAGCCAGAATCACCGCGGCCAGAGAGGGATTACGCACCTGCGAACCCAGCACGAGGAACAGGGCGGTAGCCACCTGAGAAGCAGCCGCCAGCCAACATCGCCCCACCCGTAAACCGTATCGGAGGGTGAGGCCGTCGCTCAAAGCGCCGCCCGCCAGACAGCAAACCGTCATAGAGAGAAACGGAAGCATCGTAAAGTAGGAGCTCGAGCGCATGTCGAAGCCGCGCACCTGCGCGATGTAAAGGAAGAACCAGCTGAAGAAGATCCATGCCACATAACCGAAGCTGAAGTACCCAAGCATCAGAGCCGCGAGGTCCCTGCGGTGCAGCATGGCGCGCCAGGAGATGATCGGCGGTTCGGTGGCCGATTGCCCGGTGGGATGGACGGGCAGGCCTTCGTGGATCTCGCGCAGCTCCGCGGGCGAGACTGCCGGATGTTCCTCCGGAGTATCGCGGGAGGTTTGCCACCAGACGGTGCAGGCAGCCAGTCCTGCCACTGCGCTGAACCAGAACGCAGCCCGCCAGCCATAGTGGGTGATCAGCCAGGCAAGCAGCGGAGGCGTGAGCCCGCTGCCCGCGCCCACTCCGGCGAGGATGAGGCCGTTGATAATGCCGCGCTCCTCCAGCGGAACCCAGCGCGCCACAAACTGATTGGCTGCCGGGTAGATGACCGACTCTCCGGCACCCAGCGCGAAGCGCAGCCCGATCAGAAGCAGAATCGGCTGTCGCAGCTCCGTGGGAAGTAGGGCGGTCACCGCGGTCGCGGCGCACCACGAGAGGACGCCCAGGGTAAGAACATGCCGGGGGCCGAAACGCGCAGCCAGCCAGCCGGCCGGAACCTGAAAGATCGCGTAGCCGATCAGAAAAGCGCTGAAGATCCAGCCGAGCTGCTGATTGTTCAGGCTGTATTCGTGGCTGATCTGCAGACCACTGATTGAGATGTCGGTTCTGTCGAGAAAGGCGATGCCACTCAGGATGAAGAGCCAGAAGGCAAGGAAATAGCGGACGCGAGTGCCAGCCTCCATCGACATCAGTCTCAGTTCCTGATGATTACCTTAGATTTGCAAGGGGACAGACCGCTATCTTACCCTGTTTCCGAGCGTCGAACGATCTCATCAAAAGTTCACGCATCCACGTACGAACCCCTTCCCGATTGATCTTTCCTCAATCGCAGGATCAGAGCACGGACCGAGCATTTGCGAGTGCGATATGGGTATAGCCTATCAGGTATTTTGACCATTCCAGGCTATTTGCCCTGGACCTGGCTACAGCAACGGGCCAATGACAGCTTTGTCCGCGCATAATGCAATGGAGAATCGGTGGTGTGATGGACGAGCCTGGAGCGGCAGCCGTGGCTCGCAGCCGGCCCGCCTGACTTTGGTTAGATTCGGTTGGGTCCCTTCCTTCCGGTGCTACGGTATCACCATCCGGGATAGCATGGTCTGTCCCTGTCGCGGCAGATTGCGCAGATTGTTCAGGGATTTGATTCCAGGGGAGAGGTTCGTTCCATGTCGTTCCGATGGCCGCTGCGTTTTTCTGTTTTGTTGCTTGTGCCGCTCGCTGTGCTGCTGTGCCTTCCGGCGATGACGCGCCTTGTGCATGCCGATACTCCCATGACGGCTGCGTCCTATGCTGCCGATCCCGCGGCCATGATCGACGCGTACCGGCATGTCGAGGTCGCTTCGGTGTCGGACGCAATGGAGCAGCTGCTGCATGAGCGCCGCTACATGTCCCACCACATGCAGTCGATCTTTCCCGCGAAGTTCGCCGGTCCTGCGCTCACCGTAAAGCTCAATAAAGAAGAAAATCACGATCCGCACGCGCTGGACGGGATGCTGAAGGCGATCGATTCAGGAGGGCCAGGCACGGTCTTCGTGATGACCGTGCAGGATGGCGCGGATATCGCCGGAATGGGCGGACTGATGGGAACAGCCATGCTGGCGCGTGACTTTGCCGGCGCCGTCATTGACGGCGGCGTCCGCGATCTTCCTCAGCTGAAGAGAATCGGATTTCCGGTTTACGCTCTGGGGCCGGTGCCCGCGACTTCTGTGGGCCATTATCGTTTCGGCGGAATGAATGTGCCGATGACCTGCGATGGCGTCCCTGTCTCTGCCGGGGATATCGTTGCCGCCGATCAGGATGGCGTGGTCATCGTGCCGCGCGCGCACGCAGCCGACGTTCTCGTGCTGGCCCAGAAGCTGGACAACAGCGAACATTCCATGTATCCCTTCATCGAGAAATACCATTCCATCGAAGAAGCGGTGAAACAGTTTGGCCGGTTATAGGCAGAGCGGGAACGCCCATTCCGGCCCTTCAACTTTCTCAACCACGTAAAGGAGAACCGAAAGCATGGATGTGCCATCGACAAGAAGAGGAGTTCTGAAGAGTGCGGCTGCGCTTCTGGCCGCGTGGACAGGAGGCTCAGTCTTCGCCGCAAAATCGGAGGCCCAGACGACCGGAAACCTGGAAAAGAAAGCCTATCCGGCTGCACCTCCGGCCCCAGGAGGTGCGCAGCACCTCCTGTTCTCTCCCGCGGTTTCCTACGGCAACCTGCTGTTCCTCTCCGGCGTCGGCGCGCACTTTAAAGGCACCATCGAGGAACATACGCAGCATGTGCTCGATGAATTGAAGAAAACGCTGGAAGGCGCGGGATCTTCATTCCACAAAGTTCTCAAGGTGAGCGTGTTTCTCAACGACATCAAAGACTATGACGCGATGAACAAGGTCTATGGAGGCGCCGACTGGGGCCCGATGCCCCCCGTCCGCACCACCGTCTCTCCCGCTGGAGGCGTTCCGGGTGGCTCGCTCGTCGAGATCGATGTCATTGCGTATATCTAAGGTGTGAGCTCCGGATTCCGGGGCGTCCTCCACATCGGGCGCCCAGGGAGAGTGGTCATTTTCCCGCGGCTGCTGACCTGAAACGGCGGCGGCGAAGTTCCATTGATTTAGCCCTGAATGAATGGATTTCCGCCCCCCTCTCATTGTCCGGCCTTTGTAGGCTATTTGGCCTATCTTCATCCGAAACACAAAGCCCATGACAGATAACCCCGCGCCCGGGAGAATTACCTACGTGAATCCTATGTCCCGCCTAAATCGGACTCCTGATAAGTCATCGTGTCTCGTAAGTTAGTTGTGCTGTTCCTGTTTGTGCCGCTCACCGATCCGTGACTGGACAGCCTTTGGGATGCTGGACAGATGCCGCAGGCAATGTCAATTTCTGCGGTTATCCAGCTGTGCACCAGCAGCACGTGACGTCTGTTCCGCATGATCCGGATCTGGTGAGGCGGCTTCATCGATGGAAAAGACGGTAACTGATGATCGTTGCAGCGCGATGAGGCCCTGGACATGATCTCTGCATTCTGCCAACAGTCCGCCTGCAACGGTGCCCGGGAAGACGATCTTGCTTCCGGCAAAGAACTCAGCGAATCAGGAGCCGGGAAGCAATGAAGCGGGCAGGGCGGCTGCGCATACGATATTTCCTCGCATTCTGGCTCTTTGTGCTGAGTGCGGTGGCCTTCCTGGATCGGACCAACATCTCCATTGCCGGCCTGCAGATGACCCGTCAGTATGGCTTCGGAAATCAGGGACTCGGCTGGATCTTCAGCTCATTTCTTATCGGCTATGCCGGACTGCAGATTCCAGCCGGCTGGCTTTCGGCGCGTTTCGGGCCGCGCCGGGTACTGGGCATCGGCGTGTTGTCCTGGGGAGTAGCTACAGCCCTTACCGCGCTCTTGCCTGTCACCCTGCAGCATGCAATGCTCTGGCTGATCTGCATCCGCTTCCTTCTCGGCGCCAGTGAGTCCGTCGTCTATCCGGCAGCCAATCAGTTCATGGCGCGGTGGGTTCCCGTGCAGGAGCGTGGCGTCATCAATGGCCTGATCTTTGCCGGTGTCGGCGCGGGCAGCGGTCTGACCCCGCCTTTGCTGACCTGGCTCATCACCCACTACAGCTGGCGCGCAGCGTTCTGGTTCAGCGCCGTTCTCGGCTGGATCGCTGCCCTGGTCTGGTGGTGGACCGCCCGCGACACCCCCCGGCAACATCCGGCGGTCACGGCGGCCGAACTGGACGAGATCCGCGAGGGGCTTAACCTGCCGGATATGAAGGAGAATGGCGGACCGCCTGTCATCTCCTGGCGGGCTATCTTCCGTCGTCGTGATCTGCTTGCCCTGATCGCCAGCTACTTCAGCTTCGGCTACATCGCGTGGATCTTCTTCAGCTGGTTCTTCCTGTATATGGCTGAGGTGCGCGGATTCAACCTGAAGGCGAGCGCGTACTACTCGATGCTGCCCTTCCTCTCGATGACGGTGTGCTGCCTGGCGGGAGGGGTGCTCAGCGATCGCCTGACGAAGCGATGGGGCCTGCGCACCGGGCGCTGCGGGCTGGCCGCGGCCGCGCTGGCCGCAACCGCAGGTTTTCTCCTGCTTGGATCCCAGGTGCGGAATCCGCAGATTGCGGGCCTGATGCTGGCCGGTGGCGCGGGTGCGCTGTATATCTCGCAAAGCTCCTTCTGGTCCGTCTCGGTCGATATCGCAGGCTCAAACTCCGGCGTCTTCTCCAGCATCATCAACATGGGTGCTCAGATCGGAGGCGCGGTCACCGCTTCGCTCACGCCCTGGATAGCCCAGCGTTATGGATGGACAACATCCTTCGCGATCGCGGCGGTGCTGGCTCTGCTGAGCGCGGCATGCTGGCTGACGGTTCAGCCCAACGTACCACTGGAAATTGAGAACCAGCGCAAGGCTGGCTGGGAGCCGAAGATCGACTCCGCGTCTTTTGTCAGCGGAAAACGAATGGGCGGCGACGTCTAGTCATTCGTCCGGCACGGCACGCAGTCTATTTCAGCCCATTGCGGGTAACCCCGCTGCGCAGGATTAGGCCTGCAAAGCCTTCGACAGCGCTGACCTGAGCCGTTCCCCGACAATCTTGTCTTCGCCTTCCTGCAGCATCCATACGCCCACCACGATGGTGTTGGCATCGGTGGGCAGTCCAGCGCTTGCATGGTTCGTTCCGGTGGCCGGGTTGAGTTCGATACTCGGTGTGCCGCTGCGCAGTTCTTCCGCCACCGCGCGCGGAGCGATTTTGATGCGCTGCTGATCGTAGCGGATTAAAAGATGGGGCACATTGTTGGCCACGGGCGGAACGAAGACCTGGCACTGGACGCTGGGAAGTCCTTTGACCGCATCGGCGATTGTGTCCGCTCTCCGCCGGAATTCCTTCTCCATGCCTTCATCGGTCTGCGAAAGAAACCAGTCGACCGCTGCCACCATTCCCACAATCTGCTCTTTGGCCACTTTCATGCCGCGGCCTACACGTGCGGAGTTAGGGCTGTTGTTTTCGGTCGCGGCTGCGATCAGATCTTTGCGTCCCAGCAGCAGTCCGGCATTCTGCGGTCCTCGCATCCCCTTGCCGCCGGAGAAGCAAACCAGGTCGAAGCCCATCCGCGTATAGTTCCACAAATTGGAGATAGGCGGCACATCCGCCGCGGCATCGTTCATGCAGGGAACCTGATGCTCGTGCGCGACACGTATCCATTCTTCGCGGCTGATCTCACCCCCCTCGGCCGCATTGAAGAAGTGCGCCATCACCGTTTTCGGAGTGAAGGCCGCCTGATAGTCACTCATGGTTTGTACTTCCACGAATCGAATGCCGCAGTTCAGCAGCGCATGATCGTATTCATAGCGGTGAGCATGCTGAACGATGACTTCATTTTTGAGTGGTTCCACACCGGTTGGAATTTGATCCATGATGCTCTCGCCGACCTGTGGGCGGTTGGCAACCGTGACGCATGCGGCCATGCCCAGCGTCAGCGCGGAGGCGGCGCCCGCGCTCACTAACGCACCCTCGCACTGCAGCCGCTTCGCCAGGTACTCGCCGGCCGCCGTCTCCAGATCTTTCAGTCGCACCGGGTGCAGTGCGGCTCGATCGACAGCGCGCCGGACTTCGGGGGGCATAATGGATGCCGTCAAAGCCGTGTAGGTGCCGGCGGCATTGATGATCTTCGTTACGCCCAACTTGTCATAGTAGTCGACGGCGACTCCCGCCTCGGCAGGAGATGGCGCCGGCTCTGCGGCAAAGCTCAGCAGCGGATGACCGAGTCCCAGCACGCCGCCGGCAGTCACTGCACGACGGGTGGTTTGAAGAAAGGCGCGGCGGCTAAATGTGTTCATCACTTGTCCTGACTCCTCGCTGATGCGATGGCGTCTGCTGCTTCAGTCTCAGGGGCGTTGGGCGGTCGGCAGGCACAGCAGCCGTACTGCTCCACGATGACAATGGCAGAGTTTGTAAGAGCGATGCGGAATGGCGCTAAGTTCGTATTGCGCCAGGACATCGTTGAATGGTGGTTACTCTACGTCCTTGGCGGCCTGTTGTCAACGAACATTCAGCTGTTCATCCGGCAATGTCAGACAGCATGAACAGCTGTTGTTGAATCATGCTGCACTCTAAGTCATTTGACCTATCCATCACTGGGTTATTTTGCCGGTGACGAGAAAGAATTATCTTCTTACCATCTTGAATCACCACAGAAATTCCGGCGAATCGGCGGCTCTGGCTGCGGCCCGACACACCGAATCCTCGGAACTGCTACCATCGTGATTTCTGCGGCGCGAGCTCAATCCGCAATGCAGGATCAACCGGGAAACTCAAAGGAGGGTCGCACCGTGCAAGCTTGTTCGGAGGTATCGCGCAAAATGGACCGATTCACGAGGCGCAACTTCCTGCGGCAATCGGCTCTCGCAGGAGCGGTCGGCGCAGCAGGCAGCCTGATACCTTCAGCCGCGTATGCTGAAGCCGACGCCAACCCGGCGCCGGTGGTGACCGGGCCGAACCTGTACGAGGCGATCGGTGTTCGGCCCATCATCAATTGCAAGGGAACTTACACCATTATCAGCGGGTCGCTTACCCTGCCCGAAGTGAAGCAGGCCATGGAAGAGGCATCGCGCCACTATGTGCATCTGGATGAACTGATGCTGGCCGTGGGCGCCCGGCTGGCCGCGATCACCGGAGCAGAGTGGGGTGTGGTCACGTCGGGATGCTGTGCGGCGATTGCCGGTGCGACCGCTGCCTGTATCGCGGGTACCAATCCCGAAAAATCGCAGAAGATGCCCTACATGGCCGGCTTCCGGAATCAGGTCATTATTCCTCGGCATTCGCGCAATCCATACGATATCGGTGTGCGTATCCTCGGCGTCGATGTGGTTGAAGTGGGCACGCCGGAAGAACTGGAACACAGCATGGGCCCGCAGACGGCGATGATTTATATCCTGTCGTCGCCGCAGGCGGCTACCGGTCCCATGAGCATCGCGAATATTTGTCAGGCAGCGAAGCAGAAGAATATTCCGGTGTTTGTAGACGCAGCTGCGGAGACGCTGACCATTCCAAATATCCACCTGAAGGCCGGCGCCACGTTTGTGGGATACAGCGGCGGCAAGTGCCTGCGCGGTCCGCAGTGCGCCGGATTGCTGCTGGGGCAGAAGGATCTGGTGCAGGCGGCCTATTTCCAGGCTGCGCCTCACCACAATGTCGGACGATCGATGAAGGTTGGCAAGGAAGAGATAATGGGCATGCTCACTGCGGTCGAAATGTGGACGCGGCGCGATCATGATGCGGAGTGGAATACCTGGAAGAGCTGGCTGAGTTCCATTGAAGCGAAGGTTAAGCCGCTGCCCTCGGTGACCACCAGCTACATCATGCCCGAAGATCTCTCCAATCATGCTCCCATGCTGCGAATTCAGTGGGATGCCAATGTGCTGAAGATTACAGGGACAGAACTGGCGGAGACCCTCGATAAAGGGACTCCAAGAATACAATTTGACAGCGCTACGGGAATACGACCCGACCAGATGCAAAGCAGCATCACGATCATGCCGTACATGATGATGCCTGAGGATCATCCAATCGTGGCTGAGGCCATCTATCGGACGCTTTCCAGGCCGCCGGCTTTCTCCGCGCCTCCGATTCCGGAGGGAACTCCCGCCAATATCGCCGGTATCTGGAATGTCAATCTCCGCTATTCATGCGGCGAGGGAGCACAGCGTTTTCTGCTGGAGCAGTCTGCAAACCAGGTAAGCGGCGCGCATCAGGGCGAGATCTACGACGGAAGCATCAAGGGAACGGTGCATGCAGATCAGATCAGCTTCCGCAGCCAGATGCCGCTTGGCTGGAACACCATCCACTATCATTTCTCTGGCTCGGTCGGCGGCGACTCCATGAACGGCACAGTAACTATGGGTGAGTACGGCGAAGCGACGTGGTCGGCGACGCGGGAAAAGGCGTAGGGATCCCGTTTGCGGAAGCTCCCGTGCACTGCTGAGTGCCGTTTTAAGTTATCTTCACTTATCCGCGGGAGTAAGTCGAAGTCTAACTGCCGCGCATGAGGGCGACGCCTGAGCTTCCCGGGACGGCGGCTGCGAGAGTCCAGCTTTCCGGCCTTGCACTTAGGGGATCGAGCCCGACTGCAATCAGTCCCCGATCGGACGCGAGCCACAGCGTCGTTTTGGCGCACGCCATACCTTGAATATCGCCCACGGGCAGATCGAGCGTGCCCCGTCTGGCAAAGCTTCCCTCCTCCGGATTGATCCGCCACGTCTCCAGCCTGCTCGTGCGTGTGCTCGCCATCGCGGACGAATAAAGCACATCCGCTCGTGGATGAAATGCCATCGCGGTTGGCGCTGAGGTGAGTGGTACCTCGCGCACCTGGCTCAAGGCGCCCGCGCGGGTCACGCGAAAGCTGGCCAGAGCAGGCGACCGTTGCTGCATGGCAACCAGAAGCCGGCCATTCGGATGAAAAGCAACCCCGCTCGGACCGCTCGTCGTCCCGCACGCCAGGCGGCTTCTCACCATGAGCCCGCAGCTTGCCGGTGATGCGGACTCTGCACCAAGCACATCCAGGCGATCTGCACCGAAATCCGCGGCGACGGCCCAGCCTTCCTGTGGGTGGAACGAGACGGCAGCAGGATGTGAGCGGGAATCAGCCCCGCATCCAACCTGCTTGAGAATCGTGGACGGTGCGCCAGGAACTCCAGCGGAGTCGACAGGCAGGATGTTGTAGGCACCGCCGCCAAATGCGGCGACCAGCAGGCTGCGTCCGTCCGGAGCGACGGCGAGCGCTCGAGGATCGACGGCTGAAAGCGATAATGGCTGGCGACGCAGCAGTTCTAAACGGCCAGTGCCTGCATTGACGAAGAACGCTTCCACGGTCCCGCGCGGCTCATGGCGATAGTGCTTCACGCCATTTGCGACGTAGAGGATGGGCATCTTCGGGTGTGTCGCCAGTGCGAGAGGCCGTTCCGTTGCGGTTGAACTGAGACGTTCGCACTGTCCGTTCCGCATCGCGATGAGATGGATCGTTCCGGCATCGTCGTGCCCAAAAGATCCGAGGCACAGCAGAGTGTCAGGTGCAGCCGCTGTCTGCATGGACATGCCCGATTTCGGCAGCAGCAGAGTGGCCCCGGCGCAGCCCAGGGTTGCCAGGAACGAGCGCCGGTTGCAGCCCGTAGTCCGAGAATGCTCTGGTGAACTCACCGTTCGTCTCCTGAGAAGATAAGTCACTCTAAGTTCAGCTGCCGGGCTCGCGAATGCTCATGCTGGAATGAAAGATGTTATTGGGATCATAGCGCCGCTTTACCTCCTGCAGGAAGGGATAAAGCCCGGCGCGCCCGTAGAAGAGCTCCGGCCAGTAACTGTAGCGCAGCATATCGGTGTCGGCGTAGTTCATGTAACAGCCTTCGTAACGATCTCCCCAGGGTGTTCCCTGGTGATCGGCATCTACATGGCTGCCGGTGTAAACCGAGGTGTAGAAGGCATCCATCGCGTGCAGATGCCGCGCATCATCCGCGGAGTCGCGCCAGTAACACTGCCATTGCAGCTTCATAATGGAGGAACGCTGGGCGATAGCCGTCGTTGACGCCAGATCCGGGCGATTGACTGCGCCGCCATAGCTGTCGATGGAGACTACGGACCCGTCACCGGCATTGTCGGAGGAAGTGTAGAAGCGATAAAAGGCTTGCGCTTCGGCCGGAGTGAAAGATCGCTTCATGTAAGCCGACTTATACTTCGCCCGCGTCTGTCCGCCGCTGCCACTGTCACCCACGGTAGCGTCGAGCCAGGGGCGAAGACGGAGCCCGGGCCTGAAATTCGCATGAGTGCGGAGCGGCGCCTGCGCGTGAGCTCCGGAGGGGCCCGCGGCCACAGGCACCGCGGGGTTTAACGGCATGGACATTGGCTGAAACGGGGCAAAGCGGTCCAGGAATTCATCGAGCACTGCCAGATCAGTTGCGCTGCCGTCCGGCTGGCAGAACTGCGTATGTAGGCCAAGATGGCCGGTCCTTTGCGGCGTGATCTCGAGAAGCGAGAACAGCCCCCATGTGTCAGGATCTTTGCCGCGTCCCTCCCAGTAATCGCCAAAAGTCGTCATCAGAGAGATGAAGCGATCCTCGGACATGTCCTTCCAGGGAATGAACAGGCTAATGCCGGCGACTTCGCACGGCGCCACCGGCAGGCGATCGAAGCGGAAGCTGGTGATGATGCCGAAATTGCCTCCGCCCGCGCCACGACAGGCGCGGAACAGATCGGCGTCGTGATGAGCGTCTACCCGGCGAGCACTTACCGTACCATCGGCATCCACCGTGAGGATATCGACTGCAGTTAGCCAGTCCGAAGTGAGTCCGTGAAGGCGCGACAACAAACCGTAACCGCCGCCCGAGATATGGCCGCCCGCGCCGACTCTGAAGCAGCTCCCCGCCGGCAGTGTTAGGTTGTAGCGCTTATACAGCGAGAGATAGACATCGCCCAGCACGGCTCCCGGCGCTACGCAGTAGGCCCCGGTTTGCTCATCGCGGGAGACCGAATCGTGCAGCGACAGATCGATGATGGCGCCGTGTGGATTGGAACTGACGAAACCCTCATAGCAGTGGCCGCCTGAGCGAACCGTTGGGCGCAGGCCAGCGGCGACAACCTGGCGCAGAGCATCGGCAGTCTCCTGGGCAGAAGAGCAGAGCAGGATGCGGTCCGCCGCTTCCGCCTCGGAAGCCGGAAAGCGCAGATTGTGCCCACCCTTGAGCGCATCGAAGCGAGGATCGGTGCGCGTGATCGCGATACTCATCGTTGCCTCCGCGGCTGAATCAGCCGCCTGTTCCGCAAGCATGAAATCAAAGCGTAGCGGCTTTGACAGCAGGCGCAGCGGCATCCGCGAACTCCCGGCACCTGGATTCGCCTCGGCCGCTGAGCTTTGGTTTCCCATTCTAATGGTGTTTGAAGCGGAGACAACGGCCATCGGTCAAAGTGCGTATTCGCTCGCAGGTCAAATAGCCTGGCGAGGTCAACGTTTGAATCGAGGCGAAGGCAGTTACCCGACAATGCACTTGCCTTGATGGCTTCCCCGGCTTTACGGTTTCGTTAATGGTTGAAAGCTGAGTCGGGTATCTTCTCCGTTGCAGACCCGCTCCAGGTTAGCCCATCGTCTCGCAAGACCGATGAGCGGCTCGCCAATCACATAGGACATTCGCCTTAGACACGGGCAAGGCAACGGGCAGATGACATGCGCAGGAGAATGGACTGAAATCGAAACACTCGATTGGCCCGCATGGGAATGCGCTGAAGAAATTCAATAGCCCTCGCCGGGTCCATGTTTTTGGCCCAGTCATATGCAATCCTGAGAACCACCGGAGGGATACTGAACGATGAGACGTACGCTCGATGCTGCCCTTGCGTGCACATTTGCTGGCATGATGGTGATCGCGAACGCCGCTGCGCAGGCTCCTTCATCTCATCCGCCGGAGACCTCAGTTCCGGTCAGCGCGAATGCCTATCAGAACCAGGGACCGCCGGGGCCGAGCCAATGCCAGGGCTGTTTTCCGGTTACGCCGGCGGGCCAGGGGCCGAATCAGGAGGCGGGTCTGCCGCGGGCCGTTCCGGGTCAGAGTGCCGGAGGCGCCGCGTTGCCACGCGTGGGACCGCCGCCTTCGCTGCCGAATCCGCTGCCCTATGACCTGCTGCTGCAGCACGGCCACGTGATCGACGCGAAAAACAACATCGACCGGGTGATGGACGTTGCGATCAAAGACGGCAAGATCGCGGCTGTGGCGGATCACCTTGAAGCGAAAGATGCAGCCAAGACCATCGATGCGAGCGGCTATTATGTCACGCCGGGGCTGATCGACATCCACACGCACGATTATGCTTCAACCGGCGAAGCCCGCTCTTACGCGGGCGATTGGGGCATCTGGCCCGATGGCTTTACCTTCCGCAACGGCGTCACGACGATTTGCGACGCCGGCAGCTCGGGGTGGCGCAACTTCGAGGATTTCAAAGAGCACATCATCGATCGCGAGCAGACCCGGGTGCTGGCTTTCATCAACATCGTCGGCGCGGGCATGCGCGGCTCTCGCTTCGAGAACAACCTCGATGACATGAGCATGGTTCCCACCGGTTACATGGCGCTGCGTTATCCGGAGACCATTATCGGCATCAAGAGCGCGCACTTTGTTGGGCCGGAGTGGAAGCCCTACATCCAAGCCGTCGGAGCAGGCAACATCGCTCACATCCCGGTGATGATCGACTACGGTGCGAACCGCATCGAACGCCCTCTCTACGATCTGCTGACTCAGTATCTGCGACCTGGAGACATCTACACGCATACATATTCCGGACTGCGGGGCGAGCAGGACACCATGACTCTGGGGCCTTCGAAGGCTCTGATCGAAGGGCGAAAGCGCGGCATCTATTTCGATGCCGGCACCGGCGGCGGCAGCTTTCGTTTCCGCGTGGCTATTCCGCTGATCAAGGCAGGATTCCTGCCCGATTCGCTGTCCACGGATCTGCATGCTGACAGCATGAACTCGAGCACCAAGGATATGCTGAACGTTATGAGCAAGTTCATGGCCATGGGGCTGACGCTGCAGCAGGTGGTTGCCGACACGACCTGGCATCCCGCGCGGGAGATCCAGCGCACAGAACTCGGCAATCTTTCTGTGGGTGCTCCGGCCGATGTCGCGGTCCTGAGCGAGGAGCATGGCAAATTCGGCTACCTCGACATGGATAACACCCGCCTGGCGGCCGATACGCGCATCATATGCGAGTTGACCATCCGGGCCGGTAAAGTCGTTTACGACCTGAACGGCATTTCCATGGATGCGTGGGACGATCTGCATCCCTCAAGTGATCCGCAGATGGCCAACCACTGGACAGACTTTCGTCCGCGGCCGCCATTGCCGGAACAGATCACTCCGCGTCAGGCCGTCCCGCAGCAGTAGGGGTGCGGCGGGTCGGTGCGATTTCATAACGCTGGTAAGGTCGGCAGGGAGGGACCATTGCCCGCTGCGACGTCTATGCTGAAACGGGCACGAAGGACGGGATGGACCGGCGCGCTGCTGCTGGTGTGCAGCACCGTGGTATCGGCGGCCGGGCCTGCACCAGTCAAGGTCAGCTGGCAGACACTGCAAACGCTCGATTTCAGTGTGCCCAAAGCGCAGCAGAAGGGCGCTGCTCTTGAGTTATCCGGCAAGCGGGTCAGCATTCCCGGCTTTATGGTGCCGCTGGAAGACGATCTCGACCATGTTTCTGAGTTTCTTCTTGTCCCCTATGCCGGGGCCTGTATCCATGTGCCGCCGCCTCCTCCGAATCAGATCGTGTATGTCAAGATGAATAAGAACACTCAGGTGCAGGTCACGTTCACCGACCCCATCCAGGTCACAGGGACTCTGCAGATCTCGACGGTGCAAAGCCCCTATGGTGCGGTTTCCTACGATCTCTCCGGCGAAAGCGTGACGCCCTATCAGCCGTAAAAGCCGCATGACATCCACTCCCGAAGCGATTCATCTGCGCAACGTAGTATTTGGGTATAACCCGCGCGTTCCAATCCTGTGCGTCGACGACTTCGTTGTGCCCTCCGGGAAGCGGATTTTCCTTTACGGGCCCAGCGGCAGCGGCAAAACTACGCTGCTCGGTCTGATCACCGGCATTCTGGAGCCCCAGCGGGGAAGCTGCGCTGTGCTCGGGGTGGAGATGACCACGCTTTCAGCGTCAGTGCGCGATCGGCATCGCGGCGCAGAGATGGGATACATCTTTCAGAGCTTCAATCTCATTCCTTATCTCACTGTGCGCCAAAATGTCGCGCTCCCCTGCCACGTACACAAGCGGCGGCGGAAGCACATCGTGGCTCCCACCGTTGATGAAGAAGTGGAGCGACTGGTGCGGCGCCTGGGGCTGGAAACACATCTTGATCACGGCGTGAAACAGCTCAGTACCGGCCAGCAGCAACGCGTCGCTATTGCACGCGCGGTGATCGGAAGGCCCAGCCTGGTGATTGCCGACGAGCCTACTTCGGCGCTGGACACGGATCGCCGGCACGCCTTTATGGAACTTCTCTTCGAGGTGTGCGATGAAGCCGGCGCCACGCTGGTCTTCGTCAGCCACGATCGCTCTCTCATGGAGCATTTCGATGAGCAGGTTGCGCTCAGCGACGTCACTCGAGTGTGCGCATGACCACGCTCCAACTGGCCTGGCAGTCGCTGCGGAGCCGCAAATTCACCAGCGGTCTTACCATCTTTTCCATCGGGCTGAGCGTCATGCTGCTGGTCGGTGTCGATCGAATCCGGCAGGGGGCGCAGGTCGGTTTTGAAGGCACGCTCAGCCAGACGGATCTTGTCGTGGGTGCGCGCGGAGGCTCGCTGCCGCTGCTGCTCTATGCGGTCTTTCACATCGGCACGGCCAACAACGAGATTTCCTGGGACACCTACCAGCACTTCGCTCATCACCCCGCGGTGCTGTGGACGATTCCACTCGCCATGGGCGACAGCCATCGCGGTTTTCGCGTGGTGGCGACGGACGATAACTTCTACCAGCACTACCGCTATCGCGGCGACCACAGTCTGCAAATGGCGCAGGGCAGTCGTGCCGAGGGCATCTTCGACGCTGTGCTGGGCAGCGCAGTGGCCTCGCAGCTGCACTACCACCTTGGCCAGAAGATTGTGCTCAGCCACGGTCTCGAAGCCAGCTTCATCAGACACACTGCCGATCCCTACACGGTGGTCGGTATTCTGGCGCGTACTGCGACGCCCGTCGATCGTGCCATCTACATTACGCTGCGCGGCGACGAAGCCATGCACTATGGGTGGCAGAACGGGGCGCCTCCGCTGCAGCCTGTTCCCGAATCGCAAATTAGCCCAGCCGATCTGCAGATCAAAACCATCAGTGCTTTTTTGCTTCGTACTCGATCGCGCATTGGTACGCTCTTTCTCCAACGCGAAATCAATACATACAAACCGGAACCGCTGACCGCCATCATCCCCGCCTTTACCCTGGAGGATCTGTGGAAGGTTCTTAGCGCCGCCGATGTTGCACTCTCTCTGGTAAGTGGAGCGGTGCTGGTGGTTGGGTTGCTGGTGATGCTGACCGCGCTCTATACTTCTTTGAACGAACGGCGGCGCGAGATTGCGGTCCTGCGGACGATCGGACTCAATGCTCGCCAGATCTTCACGCTCTTCATCCTTGAATCGGCGCTGATCAGCGCAGTCGGTGCGGCGTTTGGCCTGGCCGCCGCTTATTTTGTATTGCTGGTTGCGCGTATTCCCGTCGAAAATAACTACGGCATCCCGCTGGCTATGGTTGGGCTATCCGCGCGCACTGCCGTTTACCTCGGTTGTGTGGTGGCTGCAGGTGCGCTGCTTGGCTTCATTCCCGCCATGCGCGCTTACCGCAATGCCCTGGTAGACGGACTGAACGCCGGATAGGCCGCAGATCGATTTACTGGCGGGAATCGCCGGTTCCCGCTGCCAGCGGGCCTCGCGGAAAGCATCCTGGCGACTGCGCAGAACGTTTCGGGCTGTATCTTTTCTTAACCTAAAATCCCAGGACATTCGCCCTACATTTTCTACCGGCGGCAGGCCCATGACAGGGATGATTAAATGCGGTCTTATGCATTAATCCCCTAACGTGTAGGACGCAGCACCCCAGCCATTACAGCGGTCTCAGGATAAGTCAACACGGAGTACCACCCGATCGGAGCCAGCCGCTGGCCTGGTTCTGAATTCGGCATTATTAGGAGAGCCCACAATGAAGAAATTCCTCTGTAGTGTTCTTTTGGCGATAAGCCCGCTGTTTGTCCAGGCGCAGATCGCCAACAATACCTCACTGGTCGGAACGGTCACGGATTCCGGCGGGAATGTCATTGCCGGATCCAAAGTGACCGCGATCGAGGTGAGCACCAAAGTCCAGTCACAGGTAGTTGCGAATGATCAGGGGAATTACACCATCTCCTTTATCCAGCCGGGAACCTATGACATCACTGTGCAGATGACGGGTTTTCAGGAAGTAAAGAAGCTTGGCATCGTCGTTCCGGTCGATCAGGCTGTCCGCACGGACTTTACCCTTCCGGTCGGGTCGACCCAGACGGTGGTTACGGTCACCGCCAATACCCCGCCGATGTCCACGGACGATGCGACGCTGGGTGAGACGTTCGACACACGCGCGGTGGAGAACCTGCCGCTCAGTGGCCACAACGCTCTCGATGTTGCCTCCATGGCCTCGAATGTCTACATCGGCGCTGATACCAACTATCAGGGCAATCCTCCCGGCGAGACCTTTGTCGGGGCCGGGCAGAGAGCTATCCAAAACAGCCTGTCCCTCGATGGCGTCTCGATCATGAACAACCTGATCACGACGACGCCGGATCACCCTTCGGCCGATATGATCGCGGAAACGCAGATGCAGAGCGGCAACTATCCGGCTCAGTACGGCTCCTATCTTGGCATTCACATCAATCTGGTCAGCAAGAGTGGTACCGATCAACTGCATGGGACGGCGTACGATTACGTCGAGAACACGGCCCTGGATGCCAATGCGTTCATTGCCAAGCCGGGAGCGCCGAAGCAGGTTCTGCACTATAACCAATATGGCTTCAATCTGGGAGGCCCTGTCTATATCCCGAAGGTTTACGACGGGCACAACAGGACCTTCTTCTTCGGCTCTTATGAAAAGCTCAATCAAATAGGCCAGGGCTCCAGCATCGTGTCGGCGCTAACGCCAGCGATGGAAGCAGGTGATTTCAGCGCAGCGGGCATCCCACAGCTTTATGATCCGACAACTGGTGCGCCCTACCCCAACAATCAGATTCCCGCTTCTGAGCTCTCGACGCCGGCCGCCGCTGTGGCGAAAAAGTATGAATCGTACATGGTGGCTCCCAATCAGTCCGGGATTGCCAATAACCTGAATAACTCGTATCCAAGCCAGCTGATCATCACCCAATCCATCGATCGTGTCGACGAAAACATCGGAAGCAACGTGAAGCTCTACTTCCGCTACTATCTCCAGAACTTGAAATTCGTGGCCGGCAGTAACTTTCCGGCAAATGCCTCGAATGGGCCGACCAACAGCCGCAATTATGCCTTCGGCTACACCCACCTGATCACGCCCAAGCTGGTGAACGATCTGCACGTCGGCGTGAACAAGTTGATTGCAGAGAACCTCAACTACTGGTATGCCAATGGCCAGAAGAACGCGGGAACCTCTCTCGGCATCCCCGGATTCAACGGCGACACCCAGTACAACAACCCGGGTGTCCCCATCATAACCATCGCCAATTTTCAGGGGGTTGGCAATGCAGGGAGCAACTGGTTCCAGGACGATCGCACCTACGACCTGTATGACCAGCTCAGCTGGACGCGCGGGCAGCACAACATCATGTTCGGCGCGGAGTTGCGGCGGCTCACCCTGGGCCGTGAAGCGACGAATAATCCTCTTGGAATTATCAACTTTGCTGCGACTACCTGTACGCCGGATGCCTCCGGCGTTTGCGCTGGGCCGCTTACCAGCACCGGATATGCTGCAGCGGACTTCGTGCTGGGCTATGCTAACAGCGACACCACACCCATTGACTCCATCAAGGGATCTGTGGGCGAGTGGCGCGATGGGTTCTTTGCCCTGGATAACTGGCAGGTCGGATCGAAGCTGACGATCAACTATGGATTTCGCTACGATCTGCCTACTGCTCCCTATAGCCTGAATGGCTATGGGCGTGAGCTGAACGATGCGCAGACTGCATTGATTCCCCCCACCTCTGCCACTTCCGGTGCAACCTACAAGCCGACGCCGGGATACAAGTTTACGCCGGCACAGCTGGATAACTTCGGGCCGCGCCTGGGCGTGGACTATCGCGTAACGGACAGAACCGTGATCCGCGGCGGCATGGGCATCTATTACAACGCTAATCAGCTGAACACCTACACGCTGCTGACTTCCAACTACCCCTTCGCAGCAGCGGTGAGTTACACGACAGCCCCCGGGAATCCGATTACCTTCGTGAATCCGACTCCGGGTGCGGGCAAGGCATCGCCGGTTGCGGGAACGCCCGACACCTACGTAGCCGCCTACACGCCTGAGCCAAACATGAAGACGCAGCGCAGCTACCAGTGGAACCTGGACGTAGGAACGGAGCTCAATCGAGGCGCTGCGTTCGAACTCCAGTATCTTGGATCGCATTCGATCCATCTGGATCGCAGCTTCTACGACAACGAGCCGATTCATCCCGTTAACACGGCGATCGTACCTCTCAACGCGCAGCGCCCCAACCAGTTATTCGGCAGTATTCGTGTCTTCCAGGAGGATGAATATTCGCACTATAACGCGCTGACTGCCATCTTCCGCCAAAGGGAGTTCCACGGCCTGGCCGGCCAAGTCAGCTATACGTGGTCTCACGATCTGGATATCAGCAACGACTCCAATGACGGTGGGACCGCCTCGCAGCAGTACAACATCAGCGCGGATTACGGGCCGGCGCTCTGGGATGTCCGCAACCGTGTGGTGGCGTCATTCACGTATGCGCTGCCGACATTCGGCGGCGACACTATGCTGAAGCGTGAGACTCTCGGCGGATGGAATATCAGCGGCATCGTGAACATCCAGTCGGGCATGCCGTTCAACGTCTCCATGGCCAGCAATGTCACAGCCGCGGGCGTTGATCAGGGAACGGAGCGCCCGTCCTGGAACCACAGAGAGCATGCTAACTGCAACCTGAAGAATGCCTATGCGGGGCTGAGTCATTCCGGCGCATCGTGCATTGAGGAAAGCGCCTACATTCCGGCGGCCAACTACGCGGCCGGTGACGTGGGATACGGCAATCTGCACAGAAATAGTCTGTATGGGCCGGGGCTGCAGTATGAGAACTTCGCGGTGTTTAAGGATTTCCCGATTGCCGAACGGCTGAGGTTCCAGTTCCGCGGCGAGGCCTTCAACGTCTTCAATCACCCCAGCGGTGGCAACCCCACCTCGACCGGCATCAACATCGGCACCAGCGGCGGTTCCTGCGCTGTTACTTCGTGCCTGGTATTCCCGGCTGGATGGGGTAATATCACCACCGTGCAGCAGGTTCCCGGCACCTTCAGCGGAGCCCGCATGCTGGAGCTTTCCGGAAAAATCGTCTTCTGAAGAAGACCCAGCCACGTGCAGTTGACCGCAACGGATCATTTGCCCGCAATTTGATTCAGTGAAACGGTCCCTTCGGGGACCGTTTGCCGCAGATGGGCAATTTCCTCCGCGGACAGGGATAACCCGGGCACGAGCAGGCCATGGAGCCGTGGTCCGGCTGTTGAGATGCGCGCCTCGCCGGAAGTAGACCGCGCATTGGCGGCTTCATCCAACACCAGGCCCCAGCCTCCAGGTCCGCGGCAAACTTCGGCGCAGATGACCGGCGCATCCTCCCAAATTCTCCACCAAAGACTAGAACTGGTCGCATAAACCCTCTGCGCTTGGTGAGACCTCGTGTGAGACCCACCATCGAAGCGGGGCTCATGCTATTCGCCGAAGCCGCTGCACTATTTATGAGACCAGTTCTATGGCCTCAGCGTCGCCGAGTGCCACGAGATAAGCCCCCCACGGTGAGGAGGATGCGCCACGAGAACATTTCCAGAGCGAGTTTCGCTGCATCATCGCCGCGCCGGACCAGTTCCCGCGTGTCAAACGTCCACCCGGCAAACCCGACTTTTTGTTCAGCAGCTTCATCACGTCGTCTGCATTGGTGTTCAGCTTGTGCATCAGCAAGGCGACGATAGAAGGGTCGATGCTCCCGGAGCGAGTGCCCATCATCAACCCCTCCAGGGGTGTGAGGCCCATGGAAGTCTCGATGGAACGACCGTTCTGAATCGCGCAGGCGGAGCAGCCACTTTCCAAATGCAGCGCTCAATACTTGACAAGTTAATAGCAACAGCGATAACTTCTTATCGCTTTGCGTAACTATGTTTTCCACATACTGAAGAGAGCGTCCGCAATCCGGCGGTTATCTTCCCAGGTTGTTCCGCAGAAATTGTCTCGCCGCACATCATCGATGTCGATGCTCGCAGGTCCCGCCCCGCATAGCCGGAAGAATGAAAGTGGTCGGCGCTACAGATCAAAACAGAATGCATGAGCTTCGGCAGTCCGCGCGTGCCAATGCTGCCGGGCAGCACCAACTATTTCCGAGGAGGTCGATGGATGTCAAAGAGAAATTCAGGATTGATCCTGCTGCTGTGTTTCGCGGTATTCATGCTGGCACGACCCGCCGTCCAGGCACAGGCCGTAACCGCTACTCTGGTGGGAACCATCACAGACCAGACCGGCGCAGTAGTGCCGAATGCCTCAGTCTCCATCATGAATCAGGCGACCGGCAACGTGGCTAAAATCACTGCTAATGGAAGCGGCAACTATATCTTCAGCCTCCTTCCACCCGGAACCTATACAGTAACGACCACTGCGCCCGGATTCCAGAAGAGTCAGACCAGCGACATCAATGTGCCCGTCAACACCACAACCCGAGTGGATGAGTTGCTGCGGCCTGGTTCTGCCGCGCAAACTATCACCGTCACCGATCAGGCCCCGTTGCTGCAAACAGACCGTGCTGATATCAGTGGTCAGATCGATTCGAAGCAGGTGCTGCAGCTCCCGGTTGGCAACAGCCAGAATTTCCAGGAGCTGGAGTCGTTGATGCCGGGAGTCAGCGCTCCTATCTATGACCATTCGACTTTTTACGACGCTCAGAACTCCGAGTCCTTCGATGTGAATGGGCAATCGGAGCTCTCGAATAACCTCCAGTTCGAGGGTATTGACGATAATGAGCGAACGGGTCTGCTGCAGGTCTATATCCCGGCGGCTGCCGCGTTGCAGACCGTCGACGTAGAGACCAGCAACTATGCCCCTGAGTTTGGCCGCTCTGCCGGAGCCGTAACCAACATTATTTTGAAATCGGGCAGCAATGCATTTCACGGATCGGCATACGAATTCAATCAGGTCAGCACCCTGTCCTCACGCAATTACTTTAATCGTACGGGAAACTTTCCGAGGCAGACCTATAACTACTACGGCGGTACGATCGGTGGGCCGATCGTGAAGAATAAGAGTTTCTTCTTCGCAGATGTCGAGCGGAATTCCAACGACACCAGCAGTTACACACTGCTTACTGTTCCCAGTGCGGCATTTCGGACCGGGGATCTCTCCGCGAGTCCCACCCCCATTTATGATCCCGCGACCGGCACCGCTGATGGCACGGGAAGACAGCAGTTTTCCGGGAATGTTATCCCAGCCGATCGCATCAGCCCCATCACTCAGGGTGTGCTGGCTCTTGTTCCGCTGCCGAATGTACCCGGCGCGGGTGCTACCAACAACTTCCAGGCCAATCCTGCATTCGACCAGAATCACACACAGTTTGACGCCAAAATCGACGAAGCATGGCGGCCTGCCGATCATCTGACCTACCGTTACAGCTGGGAACGGGATAACACCTTCCAGGCTCCGATCTTCGGGCTCGCAGGCGGCGATGCCAATGGCGGCTTCCAGGGTACGGGCACGAACAACGTGTTCAACACCGCTCTCGAATATACCCACATCTTCTCCAGCACCCTGATTGCCGAACTGCGCGGAGGCATCGATCACTATCGGAATAACACCCAGCCTTCAGACTATGGCCAGGATCTGGCAACGCAGCTTGGCATCCCGGGTGTGAACGTAAGTCAGTTCACCAGCGGGGCGCCGACCATCAACGTCACAAACTTCTCTGAACCGCTGATCGGTTACGCCGCGTCCGAACCCTGGGAGCGGGGCGAAACCAATATCGACATTGTGAATGACTGGACTAAGATTCTCGGCAACCACTCTCTTAAGTTCGGCTTCGAGCTGCGGCGTGTGCGGGATGACCTCACTCAGGGGCAGACGTATGGTCCTCGTGGCGTCTTCACCTACGCTGATGGCCAGACGGGCCTTAACGCTCCCGGCTCAGCGACCAGCTATGGCAACGATTTTGCGAGCTTCCTGCTCGATCTGCCCAACCAGGTAGGCCGTGACGTCAATGTGGGCGACGCCTCCTGGCGCGAAACTCTCTACTTCGGGTACGCTCAGGATACGTGGCAGGCGACCAAGCAGCTTACTATGACCTATGGTTTGCGTTGGGAGTTCTATCCCCCGGCGACGCCGCGGAAATCAGGAGGATTCTCCCAATACAACCCGGCCACGAATAGTCTGGAAGTCGCCGGCTACGGGAATATTCCCAAAGATCTTGGGATGAATATAAACGCGACAGATTTTGAACCGCGTATTGGCTTGGCTTACCGTGCCACTCCGCGCACCGTTGTCCGTGGCGGATTTGGTATCAGTCATACTCCTTTTCAGGACAATAACTACGCGTTTAACTATCCAGTGCGTCAGAATGTTGTCTATAACTCTTTGAGCTCCTACACCCCATCCGTTCAGCCAAACGGAACGGGAATCGAGAATATGGCGGCAGGGTTTCCGCCGGAAACGACTCCTGTGATCCCAGCGGATGGAATCATCCGGGATGCTTCCATCACCTCCACATGGGTCACGGTCAATACGCACTACAAGGATCCTGCGATCTACTCCTATAACCTGACCCTCGAGCGTGAGATGGGATCCGGATGGGTAGTCGATGTCGCCTATGTCGGAAATGTCGGGAGATATATTCCCGGCAACTACAATATGAATGCCGGATTTGTCGCTGGCGCGGGCGCCGCGGGGCAGCCTCAATATGCCACGCTGGGCCGCACCGCGAGCACCGAGCTCCTGCCGAAGCAGACATCGTCGAGCTACAACGCTCTCCAGGTGAGAGTCACGCGCCGATTCAGGTCCGGGCTGACCTGGACCTCGGGATACGCATGGCAGACGGCGCTGGGATTCAACTCCAGCACAACCGGCCTGGGAGGTTATAACTTCTACATCGATTTCCAGCGCAATTACGCCAGAACGAGCTGGGATCGCAGCCAGACCTATGTGCAGAGCTTTGTCTATGCACTGCCCTTCGGGACAGGTCAGCGCTTCGTCAACTCCGGCGTTGCCGGCACGATTCTGCGCGGCTGGGCGGTCAGCGGGCTGCTGAATGCAGATACCGGGACGCCGCTCTTCTTCACTGCCAGCAGTTCGCAGCTGAATGCACCCGGTAACAGCCAGGTACCCGATCAGGTGGGTCCGTTTAAGAAGCTTTACAGTGTCGGTGCCGGCCGCTCCTGGTTCGACACAAGCTCCTTTGTGCAGCCTTCCGGCCCTGTACTCGGCAATATGGGCCAAAACGTGTACAGCGGCCCGGCTCTGGTCACCTTCGATGGTTCGCTGCAGAGGGAGATCAGGCTGCATGAGTCGCTGTGGATGACGCTGCGTGCCCAGGCATTTAATGCGCTCAATCATCCTGTCTTTGGAAATCCGGGAACAACGCTCGGCAGTTCGAATTTCGGCCAGGTTACAGGCACGCTGGGTAATGGCGGCTCCTCGGAAGGAAACCGCGCGGTTCAGTTTGCCGCAACCTTGCATTTCTAAGGCATGAGGCCAAGCCAATCAAACAGGGATTGACCGCGAAGGCCACTTGAGTGAAGTTGTTGTCTGATGCAGGAGCAGGAGAACCGCACACGGGGACTCCTCCTCTGCATCCGGCGCGGTTCCTGCTCCGGTGATTTACCGCTGCTGTTTTACCGAAGACAATCATCCGTTCCGCTTACTCCAGCCAGGCGATTCCTCCCCGCTCCAGCGCCGGTAGCGTGAAGCTCATCGCTGCGCCCGACGGCTGTTCCTTCATAAGCGTCTCTGTCCCCATGAATGGCAGCCAATGCAGACGTCGGCCCTGTGCGGATTTCACCACGATCCGAATCCCCTTCTGCGTCGCGGGCGTTTCGTTCTGTCCAGGCGTGAGCCCGGCGAAATTTGCAAGGAATAAATAAGTTCGTCCATGAATTTGAGCTTCGTGCATCACCACGCTGGGGGATGCGTGTAACTGCACATCGTCGTCCGTTTCGACGGCCTGCAGCAACTCAGGCTCGCTCGTTGGGTTCGCTCCGTAGAAGTCACTGGCCGCCGCATGCAGATAGCGCAACTCCGGCTGATCCGGAAATCGCTTCGCCGTTCTTAGATCCGCAAGCCGCGCATCGGTCTTACCGGTCAGGACGAGCCGACCGCCCTGCGCCGAAATTGCCCTTATTTCGGCTGCTTCAGCCTGGCTTAATACTCGTACATTCGGCAGCACCAGCACCTTACCGTGGAATTCATCCAGACTCCGCGCTGTCACGATCCGGAACTGCACATGATTCTCGAGCAGCAGAAGCAGCACGCCTCGATAAGCATCGACAAACTCCTTCGGATAGTAATTGCGCGTCGTATCGGAGAAGTAAACACCGGTTTCGCCCTCAGGCTGCCGCTCCTCGCCAAAGATGTCCTCATGGGCCGCAATCCAACTAAAGATTTGCTGGTGTGTAGGCATGTCGTTCGATCCAGACATGACATGACCGCGTGCGTCCCAGAAATTCGCCCCTGCCATCAGTTCGGAATTGGCCAGAGACAGCATTGCATCGCGGGGTGCCACGTTCTTTGCGCCGTCCCAGGAGTAATTCAGGATCCATGTCGGCTTCGTCTCGCCGGCGAAAGCGCGAAAACTGCGCATCCCGATCTGATACATGAACCAGTCAAACGGCGAGCGCGAGGCCGCCGTGTGATCCTCGCTGTCACCGAACTCGTACTCGTGAGCAATAGCATCCACAATGGGATAGAGCTGGTAGACGTCCGAACCGACGCGCGGTACCGCTTCTTCAAGGCCCGGATAAATTTCCGGGATCAGCGCAATTGTCGGATTGACTTCGACGGCGTTGCGCCTGATCTCCGCAAGAAAATCGTCGATAGTTTGAATCCGGAAGTCGATCCACTTCCGGAATCCAGGATCGTCGGCATCACCCAGCTTGATGTCCTTACGCGCATCCAGTCCCGTGGCTTTTTTGAAAGCTGCCAATGTCCCATCATCGAAGCTGGCCCAGCTGTCTTCCCAGCCGGTGAAATGCGTCATCCAGTACGGAATGTCGACGTAGATGCCGTCGATGCCGGTCGCCGCAATCTGCCGCACCCGCTGCATGTAGATCTTCCGCCACGGCTCGGCGTAGGGGCTGACCCACACATCTTCCTCCCCCGGGCGAATCCAGAAGGCCGACTTCGCGTCGAAGGTTGCCGGCTGTCCTGTGATTTTGCGCTGCAGCCAGTCCGGATGATCCTTCGCCATGGTGTGCGGGCCGCTGGCGTTCATCGAGATGCACTCGGTCCCGGCGATATAGACGAAGGCCTTGTTGCCGGCCTTGTGCGCGGCCTCCGCCACCCGACGGATCGCCTCCAGCTTCACTGTGGGCTGGAGGAAGCTCTCGTAGCGTCCGGGAATGTCATTGTCCACCTCGATGCCGTAGACACCGCTGGCCTGGGCCTGCTGCACGATCTGTTGCACGTCGGTCGGTGTCAGCGGATAAGCGGCAATCCGCACCTTGCGCATCCATGCCCGGGCAGACGGATCATCCTGCTGGGCTTTCGCTGCCGTGCTGCACGTGATTATCAGAGACAGAGCCAATACGGCGCGACGCAGGAATGCCTGGGAAGCAGGCGACATAGAGAAGCTCCTCAAAATTGCGCGGATTGGGTGGGCAAAGCCTACTCTCGGCACGGCCCTGCATTAGAACTGGTACCGAGCGCCGAACTGCAGGTGACGTGGAACGTATCCCGCCGCTGTCGAGCTCACGATGCCAAAGGTTGAATCTTCATATCCGAAATCGGGAAATGCGAACCGGGGCGTATTGGTGAAGTTAAACAGATCGACGTGGAACTCCAACTGGCTCTCGTGTGGCAGCGTCGCCGACTTCATGAAAGACACATCGAAATTCCGAATGCTGTCACCGCGAATGTTGGAAAAATAACGAGGTGCATTGCCCGGCTGCTGATCGCCCGGATCGGCAAAGCACTGCGCATTCAGATACGGCTGCTGTGTGTAGGCAGCGCGGTGAACGCTCATCCCGGTCGTCACCTGCGGGCAGGTCACGTCGGGCCGCTGATTGCCGTCCGCCAGCCGTGGGTTGCCCATCGAGATTGGCATCGGCGTGCCTGTCTGATAAGTCATCAGCGTCGAGCCCTGCCAACCTCCGACGACATAGTCGAGCACGCGATTCATGCTGGAGCCGATCAGGCGACCGCGGCCTACGGGTGAATCTGCCACCACCGCCGCAACCAGCCGATTGGTGGCGTCGTTGGCGCTGATCGACCACTCGGTATTCAACTTATCCAACTCCTGCGGGTTGCCGGTATCCAGGTACCCGACAAAAGCATTGAAGCCGACGGACGAGTCATCTTCGGCCTTCGACCAGGTGTAGTTGCCCTCAAACGAAAGATACTGGCTCTCGCGTTTCTGGAAGCGCACCTGCATCGAGTTGTACCAGGAACTCGCCGCCAGCTTCGGCAGCCCGGAGAAGACTCCGTCGTATTGCGGATACGGCCGCAGCAGGTTGATCAGCGGGAGTTGCGGATCGCCGTAACGCGATTCCGGCTCGTTGAAGATTGCGCTCGGACCGCTGAAGAGCGGCTGGAAAGGATTATCGACCAGCGTGCTCAGCTCATCGCTCGTGTACTGCTCACGCACATTGGACCGGATGAAGTTCCTGTTGCTGGTGCTGCTGTAGCCGCCCCACGGTAAATGCGTCGAACGGTTGGCCGAATAGTCGATGCCCAGCACCACCTTCCGGGGAAATGCCTGTTGAATGCCCAGGTTCCACTGGTAAATCTCTGCGTTACGAGCCGGCTCCAGATCCAGGTTATTCCCGTTTGAAAGCCCCCAGTCCGCCAGCTTGCCGTATTTCGTGCCCTGGGGTTGCGGGATCCCGCCTGGAAAAGGATTCTCGAGGGTCGCAAAGCGCGTCTGATAATTGTCCTTGGTAAAAAATACGGATGGGCTCGCCGCGAAGGCCGGGCCAGGATACTGATAATTCGTCGCCACATTCAGCCCGTAGTACATGCCGGCCCCGCCGCGCACCACAAAGTTCGGATTCGCCTGCCAGGCAAAGCCCAACCGTGGCGCCACATTGTTGCGATCCACCGGCACCGTGCGCATACCGCCGCTGGCGAAGAGGGTCGCCCCCGGCGGAGTGTCGTTGGACTGATAAGCGCTCAGTCCCGGCACCGCCTGGCCGCTGCTTGCCGTAAAGTCGCTGAACTCCTCGTAATTGTGCCGCTCTGCATACGGCGTGCTCCACTCGTAGCGAACACCCAGGTTCAGCGTCAGCTCCGGTATCGCATGCCAGCTGTCCTCGACGTAGAATGCTGTCTCCCGTGACATATCCGCAACCGCCGGCTGCACGTTGATCCCGCCCGTGTCACCATAGCCAATCAGAATGTTCGCGAACGAATTTCCCTGGGTTCCATTGGCCGTGTCATAGGGAGTCGCGGAGCTGACCGTCTGATCGAAGCTGAAGAAGCCTGTAGGATAGTTCGGCTGATCGAAGTTGTTGTAGAAGACGCGCTGCTCGCCTCCGAACTTGATATTGTGCTGTCCGTGCGTCCAGGAGAAGTTCGACGAGTAATTCAGCAGCGTATGCGCAAATTTCGTGTCCACGCAGCACTGGCTGAACAACGGGGTAAAGCGGGAATAGTCTCCGTAGTCGTTAGGGAGTATGGAGGGCATCCGCGGGATGCCGTTGGCAGCATCAAGATAAGACGGAAATCCAATCGACGTCGGATTCGGAGTATTGGTGAAGGATGGCTGCCACACCCGGTCGATGCCAAACCGGCTCACCCACAACGTATTTACCGTGGGGGCATAGGTGTATTCCAGCCCATCGTTGTAGAACGCGCCTTTGTAGGCGTTGCCATCGTTGAAAATGTCGTCGGTGAATATTCCCGGCGTGCTGCCGTCGTTGTGCTGATAGCTGTAGCGCGCGCTCAGCCGCGAGCGTGCACTGAAATTCTGGTCGACCTTGATATCGAACTGCTGGCTGTTCGAACTTGCCAGCACCACGTCTCGGTAGTTGTTGGTGCCAATCCCTGGATCGCCAGCTGTGTTCGCTGTCGGATAGAGATTCAGAATTGCCTGACCCACCGGATCCCACTCCGTCTGCGGAATCATATTATTCTGATACGCGTTCCGATTGCCGTCAGCGTCAGTGGTGAACGGATCGAAGATCTGGTTCTGTACCAGATTTCCATTTGCGCCATAGGCCATCGTCTGCGAGTAATCGCCTTTGCGCTCCGCCGCAGTGGGCACCGTCGCCACGATGTTCACTGGCTCCCGGTCGCGCACGATAGAGAGATCGCCGAAGACGAAAGTTTTGTCCTTCCGGATCGGTCCGCCCAGGGTGAAGCCTTCCTGATCCTGCTGATGGTCGGGCACCGGCCCGGTGTTAAAGAAGTCCCGTGCGTCGAAGGCGGCGCGCTGTCCATACCACCATCCGCTGCCGTGCAGTTGGTTGGTGCCGGACTTCATCACCGTGTTCACAACCGTGCCGCCGTTGTTCCCGTATTCGGCGGAGAAGCTGTTGTTCTCCACCTTGAACTCCTGCAGCGCTTCGACCGACGGCTGATAGTAGACGTTCGTCGTGCCGCCCTCGCCCTGCTCCGGCGCGCTCAGCAGATCGCCGTCCAGACGAATATCTGCGGTCGCGTTCCGTTGCCCGTTCGAAACGAAGTTGGTTCCGCTCGGATACGAATCCTGGGTTCCCGATCCAGTCGTCTCCGTTACGCCGCCCGCCAGAAACGTTAACCCAAACGAGTCTCGGTTCAGCAGCGGAATCTGTACCAGGTACTTACTGTTCACATCCGTGCCCAGCGTCGCATCTTCAGAATCCAGCAGGACCGGAATCGCGTGCACCGTGACGCTTGTCGATTCGCTCGCAGGATGCAGTGTGGTGTTCAGCGTCGCCTTCTGATTCACCGTCAGAACGATGTGGTCCTGCTCGACGGTTCCAAATCCCGTGGCCGCAATCACCATCTTGTAGGTCGCCGGTGGCAGGGCCCGGAAGGAGTAATCACCCTGACCATTGGTCTGCGTGTTCCGTGCGATGTTCGTCCCGATATCGGTCAGGGTTAAGTTGGCTCCGGGAATCACCGCTCCGCTGGAATCGCTGATGGTCCCGGCGAGGACCGCCTCATTCGTGGATTGAGACCATCCCGGCCAACGGGAAAGGAGAATCGCCAATAGCGCCGCGAACGCGAGAGGGGAGAATCTGCGCATAACCGCCTCCGGAAGATTGCGTGCGAAACTTTGATTGATTTCTTCTTATTTCGTATCGAATCCTTTTAGTACGAAATTCCCGACGTGTCAAGCGAATTGGGATAAGCCAAGCCCCACGCCAAACCGGGGCAAAATTCAGGGAAATTCCGTCCTCGAGTCCCACCCCGGCTGCTTTCCACCCCGGGAGGCGGCTCAGGGTTGAAGAAGCGCGAAGTCACTGGAGCATCCTCCGCCCCTGCGCCCGAGAACTATCAGAGGTTCGCGGAGGCACCCGGCAGCACGGCGTTGAGGCGGTTGAGCCGATAGGCGATCCTGTAGCGATCGCCTCGATACGTCGACTTCACGTATTCTGCCGGTTTGCCGCTTTCCAGAAACGAGGTCCGGGTGAAGAGGAAGACTGGGCTGCACGGCGCGATGCGCAGGAGCCGCGCTTCTTCTGCCGAGGCCCTGCCGACTTCCACGACTTCACTGGCACTCGCGATCTGAATTCCGTAGCGCTCTGCCAGAGTTCGGTAAAGGGAAGCGTCCGGCTCGAGGTCTTCGGGCAAATCCGGGCACGAAGCCGCCGGCAGCCAACTGCGCTCGAGGCCCATCGGTATACGGTCGGCCATGCGGACTCGCTGCAGTTGATAAGTCTTCTCGCCGGCACTCAATTCGAGGTTGCTGCGCACTTCTCGGTTCGGCACAGCAAGCCGCAGCGACAGTACCCGGGAACGCGAGGTAGAACCGCGAAGCTTCATCTCTTCCGTGAAGGAGAGGACGCGGCGGAGAGTCTTTTCCACCTTGCGCTGGGAAATGAATGTGCCTTTACCCTGCTGGCTGTAAACCACGCCTAAATCGCACAGCGTGCGAACTGCCTGACGTGCAGTCATCAGGCTGACACCATATCGGGTGGCGAGCTCGTCGACAGAGGGCAGGGGTTCACCTGGGTCAAAGCCCCCGGAACGGATCTGCTCCATAAGACTGTGCTGAATCTGGCGGTAGAGGGCAACGCCGCTCCCGCGTTCCAGAGCAGCCAAAGGCGCTATCGAATGAGCTTCCATCCGCGGCATAGATACGGAATCATCTCAAGATCAGACGTATGCTGAGAACCCTCATAGCTTAGCTCATTTCAACTCTTCTATAAGACTAGATGTCCACATTGACACAGCCGCGCTGCCTGTGCTGTAATTGGCCCCATCGAAGGGTCTAAACGGACCTAACTTCCTGATTAATGCAGGAAGGCCAAAGAGTATGCAGAGGATTCTCAGGAAAGATCATTTTCAGGAACGACTTTACCCCACGGCCTCTTTTTAGCCATTGCACTAAGCGGTTCAAACGGCATCCCCTGGAACTGGCCTCATAAACCACGGGCTCGATGGGAACTCCTGTGAGACCCGCCATTGAAGCGGGGCGCATGCAGTTCGACGAAGCCACTGCGCTGTTGATGAGTCCAGATCTGAACCTCTCCTCTGATCGGCAAGGCTCTGTTTGCGATTTGTAAAACCTCACCCTGCCCTGCTCAACGGGCAGCGTTCGCTGGTTACACCCGAAGGAAAGCATCCACCAGTCTTTGGTCTCGAGATTGATCCTGTCACGCATCGATGGACGGATCTGCCCGGCCGAAGAGGGGGCTTTCCTCTTATCGCTGGATTATGGAGGCAGGTAATGAATGTTGACAGGCGGTCAATTCTCTCCCTCATCGTATCTGTCTTTGCACTCGGTATTATTTCCGCCTGGGGCCAGGCCACAACGTCCCTGCACGGAACCATAACCGACGCATCGGGGGCGGCCATCGCCGGTGCTCAGGTTACTCTCACCGAGACCGCAACAAATACCAGCCGCGACACCACCACCAACTCGACCGGCGCCTATAACTTCCCTGCTGTGCTCCCGGGCACTTACAGCCTGACTGTCACGGCCAGCGGATTCCAGACCTGGCTGCAAAGCGGCCTCCAGCTCATGGTGAGTCTGCCGACCACCAGCGATGTGCAGATGAAAGTTGGATCTGTCTCCGAGACTGTCGCGGTGAACGAACGCGCTCCGCTGCTCAATACCACCGATGCCAGCCTCGGCCATACCATGGGAGCCGACTCCATCGAGAACCTGCCGCTGGTAGCGGAGAACATGCCTCTGCTGCTGAGCTTCCAGCCCGGCGTGGTCTATAACGGCGAGAACGAGCTGGAGAGCGATTATGATACGCGCGCCGGATCGGTGAACGGGGAGCGCAGCGATCAGAACAACATCACCCTCGACGGCGTGAGCGACAACGACGAGTTCGAAGGGTACGCGTTCAACGGCGTGCTGCCTACGACCCCTTTCTCCACCCAGGAATTCCGCGTCACGACGTCGAATTACGACGCCACCCAGGGACGCTCGGCGGGTGCGCAAATCACCATGGTCACCAAAAGCGGCACCAACAGCTTCCATGGCAATCTCTACGAGTTCAACCGCAATACCATTGGCGAAGCCAACGACTGGTTCCTGAAGCAGTCCCAGGTGAGCAGCGGCGAGCCGAATCGCCCCGTGAGGCTGGTTCGTAACATCTACGGCGGCGACGCGGGCGGTCCCCTCGTGCACGACCGGGCCTTTTTCTTCTTTAACTACGAGGGGCATCGCTTGTCGACCGCGCAAAGCGTGGTGCGCAACATTCCCAGCTCGACCCTCCGCGACGGCATCATTGAATATGCCTGCTCGGATACCAGCCAGTGCCCAGGCAGCACTGTCACCGGGTTGAGCGGCACCAACTACTCTGTGCCGGCGGGCTACTATGCGCTGGATGCGCAGCAACTGGCGAAAATGGACCCCCTCGCAGCCGGACCCAGTGCAGTCGCTCTGAAGTATTTTGATACCTATCCAACTCCGAATGCTCCGGCTGTTCTCGACGCACCGAATTTTGCCGGTTACCGCTTTGCCTCACCAATCGCCAGCAAGGACAACTGGTACATCGGTCGCCTCGATTACACTGTCAACAGCAAAAACAACCTGTTTCTGCGCGGGACTGTGGTGCATGACCGCGATGTTGCTGTGGGGCCGTTCCTCCCTGGAAGCCCGGCCCAGTCCACCGACGTAGACTTCAGCAAGGGCCTGGTTGCCGGATACACCACGGTATTCAGCCCGAGCTGGGTAAATAACTTCCGCTATGGACTGACACGCCAAAGCCTCGGGATCAATGGCGATTCCAATCAGCCGTGGATCGAGATGCGCGACCTGGATCAGGACATCAACCGAACGACGGCCGCGGTGACCCCCGTGCACAACTTCATCGACAATCTCAGCTGGGAGAAGGGCTCGCATAACTTCCAGTTCGGCGGAAATTTCCTGTTGGTCCGCCGCCACGACTACACCAATGCGAATTCGTTCAGCGACGCGCTCACGAACGCCGACTGGGTCGCCGCCGGTGGCTTTGCCGGCACTGGAGATTCCTTCGATCCGGCCGCCGCGGGTTATCCGGCTGTGGGTTCCGCTCACGCATACGACTTTCCCCTGGCAGCCATGTTGGGAATGGCAAGCGAAGTTGATGCACGCTATAACTATGCCGTCACCAGCCAGACCGCGGCAACGCCACTTAGTCAGGGAGCTCCAGTCGAGCGTCACTGGGCCACGGACACTTACAGCCTGTTCTTCCAGGATACCTGGCAGATACGGCGCGGGCTGTCTCTCACCTGGGGTCTGAACTATCAGCTAATGACGCCGATCACGGAGATGAACGGGCAGCAGGTTGAACCCAATGTCAATATGGGCCAGTGGTTCAATCAGCGTGCCAGCGACATGAGGAAGGGCATACCCTCCAACCAGGATGCCATCATCAACTACGCGCCGGCTGGTTCGCACTGGGGCAAGCCGGGCATGTACGGGGTCCAGAATAAGAACTTCGCTCCGCGTCTGGGATTCGCGTGGTCGCCTCAGCCAGACTCAGCGTGGCTGAAAAGCCTGACCGGAGAAGGCCGGACCTCGATCCGCGGCGGGTTCGGCATGTATTACAGCAACTTCGGCCCGGAATTGGCGATGAATTATGACGCCGAAGGTTCGTTCGGCATTTCCAGCGTGCTGGAAAATCCGTCCAAAATCAGCATCGCCGACGCCCCGCGGATTACCGGGATGAATACCATCCCCACCAATGACAACAGCGGGGATCCGATTATGGAGCCGCCTCCGTCCTCAACCTTTCCTGTCACTTATCCATTAGGCTCGGAAGCCATCGGCACCGGTATCGACCAATCTCTGAAAACTCCTTATTCCTACGCCGTCGATCTCTCGATCCAGCGGGAATTGCCGGGACAGATCATGCTTGATGTGGGATATGTCGGCCACTTCGGACACCGCGAGCTGGCGCTGGACGATATTGCCACGCCGCTCGATCTCACCGATCCCACCTCAGGAGTGGACTACTTTAGTGCGGCTACGGCGCTCGCCAAACTGTACCGGCAGGGCATTCCTATGTCACAGATTACGGCACAGATGGTGGGTTCAACCGCTGCCTACTGGACCGATATGTTCTCGCAGCCCAATTCCGCGTACACCGGCTGCGCCACGGGTGCGACGAACTCACTGCAGGCCGCTTACGGCTGGATGTCCTGCAATGCGAATAATGAAACCAGTGGGTTGTACCTGATGGACGTCGCCGGTTCCGCTCCGACACCTGTCGGCGGGGAGAACAGCTACTACAACAGCCAGTTCTCCTCTCTCTGGGCGTGGAGATCCAGGGTCAATTCGAACTACCATGCCCTTCAGCTTAGTCTCACTAAGCAGATGTCCAACGGGGTGCTGTTCGGATTGAACTACACCTATTCGCATTCGCTCGACATCGCATCCTTTGCAGAACGCGCTGCTCACTTCCTCACCGACAGCATCATCAATCCATGGGATCCGCATCAGATGTACGGGTCGAGCGACTTCGATCTGCGCCATCAGATCAACGGTTACTGGGTGGCACAGTTGCCCTTTGGCAAGGGAGAACCGTTGGCCAGAAACGCGAACCGCGTGGCTAATGGTCTTATTGGCGGGTGGCAACTGGCCGGAACAACCCGCTGGACCTCCGGCTTCCCATTCAGCGTGTTTATGGGCTATGTGTGGCCGACGAACTGGGATGAAATGGGCTGGGCGAACCGGGTAAAGCCCGTCTCAACCGGCACTACTATGGTGAATGGCACTCCTAACGTGTTCAAGGACTCGACTGCAGCCATGAGTTCCTTCGATTACGCTTATCCGGGACAGAGCGGGCAGAGAAATAACATCCGTGGGGAAGGTTTCCTCAACACCGACATGAATCTCTCGAAGAGTTTCAGGATTGTCGAGAAGCAGACATTCCAGATCCGGTGGCAGGTCTTCAATACCTTCAACACTCACCGCTTCGACGCGCAGAGTGTTCAGGACGAACAGGATGCTGGCGGCTTCGGCAGTTACACCAGTCTGCTGACACAACCTCGGGAAATGGAGTTCGGCGGAATTTATACATTCTGAGTACTGCGGGAATGCGAGTCCCTGCTTAACGATGCCTTTGCCCTGACGGAGGGCTTCCCCCAATAAGCAATGAAATGCGAACAACACGTCCGCTTTCGAGGCACGCGTCTTCCACGCCGGCTTCGTCCTGAAGAGCGCTTAAGCCGGCAGGAAAGAGCTGGCCGTCGAGGATCATCTCTGCTGTGGCGCGTGCGGTGGCGTGGTGAGGAGTAAAAGCGGCCTTTTCGGTCGAGAGGGCGCCGCTTCCATCCTTCGCTCGTGCTTCGCTACCAATCCGCGACCGATCCGTCCTCATGAAAGATCATCTGCTGCAGGATCTCCTGCTGGAATGGATGTTTGGCTGCTTCGCGCTCGTTCACTTCAATACCGAGTCCGGGCTTTTCCAGGGGAAGCCAATACCCGTCTTTCCGTTCGACCTCGGTCGCCACAACATCGAAGCGCCAGGGCACGTCGCCGAGCATATCTTCCTGGATAAGCAGATTGGGAGTGCTCAGGCCGAAGTGAAGCGCCGCGGCGTTCGCCACCGGCCCATTCGGATTGTGCGGCGCGACGCCCATGTAATACGTTTCGCCCATATCGGCGATCCGGCGCGCTTCTCTCAGACCACCGCAATGGCTCAGGTCCGGCTGCAGGATATGGCAGGCTTCCAGTTCGCATAACCGGCGAAAGCCCCACCGCGCATACAGCCGTTCGCCTGCGGCGATGGGAACATTGACGCTGCGGCGCACCTCCAGCATGGCCTCGGGATTTTCCGGTGGCACAGGCTCTTCGCAGAACAGAGGCCGAAATTCTTCGATGGCGTTGATGTACTGGATGGCTTGCCCGGTCGTCGTGCGGCCGTGAAAATCAATCATGATATCGATGTCGTCGCCCACCGCGTTCCTCAGGTCGCCTGCCAGTTTGGCAAAGCGTCTGATGGCAGGAACCCCTTCCAGCGGGCGGGAATATGGGACGAAGACGACCTTGAGTGCCGTGTAACCCTGCTCAAGGACGGCGTGGGCGCGTTCGATCACCGCGCTGCTATCCAGGCTTTCGTACACAGCTTTGGTTTCGCCGCTTCCGAGATGCGTATACATGCGCACCTTGTCACGCACCTTTCCGCCAAGCAGCTGGTACACCGGAATATTGAGCGACTTTGCGAGGATATCGCAGCAGGCCTGTTCGATTCCCGAGATCGCCGTCATGCCGATAGGTCCGAGGCGAAAATAAGAATGGCGGTACAGAATCTGCCAAAGGAAATCGAGACGAGCGGGGTCGCGCCCAAGAATCATCGGTTTCAGATCTTCGACACAGCTGACAACGGCGCGGGTCTTCCACTCCATCGTTGCCTCGCCCCATCCATGCAACCCGGCCACATCGGTCTGCACCTTGACGAAAACCCAGTTGCGCATTTGCGCATTTACTACGACGGTGGTGATATCGTTAATCTTCATCTTTTCGCCACTCCACCCGGTTCACGACCGCACAAATTCCCGCACCGGTCTTCCGTTGTTGCGCATCTGCGATGAGACCATGCCACGCTCGCACATGCGCCGCAAATGGCCGTTGAGGACGTAAACGAGCTCAAGATCCGTTTCGCGCGGCCATTCGCCCAACTCACGACCGAGGATGGTGCACAACTCGCGAAGGGTATGGGGCCTGGTTAGTCGATCCAGCAGCACGCGCTCCGTCGTTTGCACAAAGTCGCGGGACTCACGACAGAACTCCGCGATCTCCGCGCCGCGCTTCACAGGCCAGTGGCAGCCGACATAAGTGGTGATCGGCAGGCCTTCGATCCTGTCGATGGTTCCCAGATATTCGTCCACGTTCTCATAAGTGGGACAGAGCTTCACCCCGCCGGCCCGGCCTGGGTTGCCGCTGCCGTGGATCGCGTCTCCGCCATACAGCGCCTGGTGCAATGGGTCATAGACAGCGAGGTGTCCTTCGGCGTGGCCCGGAACGGCGAGAAGCTCAACCTCCCACTCTGGACCGAGGCGGATATGCTCGCCTCCGCGGAAGGTGACATCGATTGCTTCCGGCTTGCCGCCCTCTGCGCGAATCCATTCGAGCGTGTCCCCCTCATAGGCAATTCCATGATCGTTCTTATACACATCGTAGCGATACTGCATCAGGGTATCGATGCCCTGGCAGATGTGACGGTCTGCATCGCCACAGCCTAGGATGGCATGCGGCGCAAACCGCTTCATCTCGTGATTGCCGCAGATGTGGTCGAGATCCGGATGGGTATTAAGGATCCAGGTAAGGCTGCTCACTTCGCCACCGGCCTCGGCGATCTGCGGCGCTATGAACTTCGCAGGATCGTGAGCGCAGCCGGTATCCATCAGCAGGGAAGCGGTCGCGCCCTGCAGATAGATCAGCTGCAGCGGACGGCCTCCGATCTCACCCTCGAGAATGTGTACGCCTTCAAAGAGTTGTTTCATAAACTCTGCTCCTCCGCTTTGTTCTCCCGCGGATAGAGGCGGATGCGGCGCTGTCATCGTTGCGGCATTCCACGACGAACCTGGCCGGTAAGCCATGTTGCGGATCAATGTGCCCCGAAGCCCTTCGACAACAAAACTCCGGAAAACGCAGTTTCACATTTTGCATACGGCGGGAACGTGTTCCGGCTTTCGCTGGCAGCTGCCATCCCGATCGTTGGGGACCGTCCGCAGTTTCCGTAGCTTCCAGGCCCCGGAAATCCACGCCGGCGGCAGAGTACCAGGCACGAATCGCATCGCCATCACGGCTTTGCGAACTCCAATATACGCGTAGCGGGCGTTCCGGCTGAACACATCATCCGAACGGACAAATTTTCCTTTGAGATTGTTCTGAGTCTCTCCAATAACCTGGCTGGCCTCGCGGCTGTCTTTGCCGCGGAAGCAAAAGCCGCCAGCCCGTTTTCAAAATGGGGTCCGCGGAGGCTCCGCTAAGTCTCCCAAAATCAATAGCCGGATCGCTCGATGCGGCGGTCTCAAAGGGTTCGCCTTCAGAAACGGGCCCGGCCTCCATCGGATGGAAAAACTCATCCCGAGTTTCGGGCAATGAGGATGGACAGAGCGATATGAAGCATAAGTTCCGTCCCATCCGGGGCGGCAGTTTACGAAACGGTGACGGTTAGGCCAAGGCAGGGCGGACTATCAGGCAGCGATGCCGGCAACTGCTTTTTTGGCTGCTGCCCCGCCTGACTCACCGGGCGCTTGGCTCTTAACAGAGCTCCTGCTATACAATGCGAGGCCAGCGGTGGGGAGGGTGCGGTATGCGAATCCCGCCTGCGTGGAGGGACGATGTCGGCTCCCGACCTGGTCTGGAAAAACGGCAAGTTCGGCCAAACCTCGCGGCGCGATGCGTGGTGGCTTTCTCCCACAGCGGTCTTCCTCGGTTTCACTGCTTTTGTGGTGTACGCCACCTGGGCGGCGTTCCAGAACAGCCACTACACCTATGGTCCTTATATCTCGCCGTTTTATTCGCCGGAGCTGTTCGGCAGTTCTCCGTTTGCTCTGTTTGGTCCCAAACCACGCTGGTATCCAGGTTTTCTGCCGTTCTCGCCGGCGATCCTGATTCTCTGGATTCCCGGGCTGTTTCGGGTGACTTGTTATTACTATCGCGGCGCCTACTACAAGTCGTTCTGGGCCGATCCCCCGGCCTGCGCCGTCAGCGAGCCGCGCAAGAGCTATCTGGGGGAGAGAAGCTTTCCGCTCATTCTGCAGAATTTTCATCGCTACTTTCTAAGACTTTCCTACGTTGTCTGGGGCTTTCTGGTTTACGACGCGATCCGGGCATTCTTCTTTCCTGACGGCTTTGGGATCGGGATTGGAAGCATCGTTCTGGTGGTGAACGTGGTGCTTCTGGCCGGATATATCTTCGGGTGTCATGCCTTCCGGCATCTGATCGGCGGGACCTTCGACCGCATCTCGGAGCATCCCGTGCGGCACAAGCTTTACGACTGCGTAAGTTGCCTGAACGGCGCGCACAAGAAGTGGGCGTGGGCGAGTCTCTTTTGGGTGGCGTTTGCGGACGTCTATGTCCGCCTGTGTTCGATCGGCATCTGGCACGACTGGAGAATCCTGTAGATGCCGGAATTCCAGCGGTTCGCCTACGACGTACTGGTGATTGGAGCAGGCGGTGCAGGCCTGCGCGCCGCTATTGAAGCGGGATCTACCGGCGCGAAGGTGGGAGTGGTCTGCAAATCGCTGCTTGGTAAAGCGCATACCGTGATGGCCGAAGGCGGCATTGCGGCGGCCCTGGCCAACGTCGACGACCGCGATAACTGGCGGGTCCATTACGCCGATACGATGCGCGGCGGTCAGTACCTCAACAACTGGCGCATGGCCGAACTCCACGCCAAAGAAGCGCCGGAGTGCGTACGCGAGCTCGAGGCGTGGGGCGCACTCTTCGATCGCACTCCGGACGGCAGGATTCTTCAGCGCAACTTCGGCGGCCACAGGTATCCCCGCCTGGCCCACGTCGGCGACCGCACCGGTCTGGAGATGATACGCACTCTCCAGGATCACGGCATTCACAACGGCATGGAAGTCCACATGGAATGCACGGTGCTCAGCCTGCTGCTCGACGGAGGCCGAATCGCCGGAGCCTGCGGATACGACCGCGAGAAGGGCCGCTTCCATCTGTGGCAGGCGAAAGCGGTGGTCCTGGCCACCGGCGGAATCGGGCGCGCCTACAAGATCACCAGTAACAGCTGGGAATATACAGGCGACGGCCTCGCTCTGGCGTATCACGCCGGCGCCGAACTCCAGGACATGGAGTTCGTGCAGTTTCACCCCACCGGCATGGTCTGGCCGATCAGCGTGCGCGGCATCCTGGTCACCGAGGGCGTGCGCGGCGAAGGTGGCGTTCTGCGTAACAGCGAAGGCCGCCGGTTCATGTTCGACGACATTCCGGAGCTCTACAGGGAGCAAACCGCCGATTCGGAAGAGGAGGGCTGGCGGTACACGCAGGGAGATAAGAATGCGCGCCGTCCGCCCGAACTGCTCACCAGAGATCATGTTGCGCGCTGCATCAATCGCGAAGTTAAGGCGGGGCGCGGCTCGCCGCACGGCGGTGTCTTCCTCGATATCTCCTGGATCAGAGAGCGCCTGCCGAAATCGGAGGAGCACATCAGGCGCAAGCTCCCCAGCATGTATCACCAGTTCAAACAGCTGGCCGATCTCGACATTACCAAAGAGCCAATGGAGGTCGGTCCCACGACTCATTACATGATGGGCGGAATCCGCGTTGATGGCGAATCGCAGATGTCCACCGTCCCCGGGCTTTTTGCAGCGGGAGAAGTCGCAGCCGGGCTGCATGGCGCGAATCGGCTCGGCGGCAACTCCCTCTCCGATCTGCTCGTATTCGGAAAGCGCGCAGGACGCTTTGCCGCAGCCTTCGCCAAAGACAACGGCCCGGTGGCGATCGACGAGAAGGAGCTTCAGTCCACGGCAACGGCGGCCCTCGCTCCTTTCGAACGTGGCCCTTCCGGCGAGAACCCCTATCAGATTCAATATGACCTGCAGGAAACCATGCAGAGCCTCGTCGGGATCGTGCGAACCGAAACTGAGATGCAACAGGCTCTCGACGTCCTCGGGCAATTGCGCACGCGGGCAGAACGAGCCGGCGTGCCCGGCAATCGTGAGTACAACAATGGCTGGCATACAGCCATCGATGTTGCAAGCATGATGATCGTGTCGGAAGCAATTACTCGTGCGGCGCTGCTCCGCAGGGAGAGCCGCGGCGCACAGTTCCGCGAAGACTTCCCCGCCAAAGACCCGGAGTGGGGAAAACACAACATCGTCATCAGGCACGGTCAGGACGACAACATGCAGGTCGAGAAACGGGCAACTACACCAATGCCCGATGAGCTAAAGGCAGTCGTTGAGGAGATGAAATAGCGGGAGACGAAAGAGATGGCCACACAGGCAACATTTCGTATCTGGCGCGGAGATCCTGCAGGCGGCGCTTTTCAGGATTACAGCACCGGCATTGACGAGGGGATGGTCGTCCTCGACGCCGTGCACCGTATCCAGGCGCAGCAGGCGCCCGACCTGGCGGTGAGATGGAACTGCAAGGCCGGCAAATGCGGGTCGTGCTCCGCCGAAATCAACGGCATGCCGAAGCTCATGTGCATGACGCGGCTCAGCGACATCAACCTGAGTGCGCCGGTCATCCTCGAGCCAATGCACGCGTTTCCGATCCTCCGCGATCTGGTCACCGATGTCTCCTGGAACTTCCGCGCCAAAAAGACGATCAGGCCATTCACACCGCGGCCACCTGACTCGGCCGATGGAACATGGCGCATCCAGCAGGTCGACGTCGAGCGGGTACAGGAATTTCGTAAGTGTATCGAGTGTTTTCTCTGCCAGGATGTCTGCCATGTGTTGCGGGAACATCATAAGCAGGACGAGTTCGTTGGTCCGCGCCTGCTCGTTTATGCTGCTGCACTCGAAATGCATCCGCTTGATACTGAAGACCGCGTCAGCGATTTGAGGCACAGGCACAACATTGGTTTTTGCAACATTACTACCTGTTGCCGGCAGGTGTGTCCTGAGTCGATCACTATTACCGAGAATGCGATCATTCCGCTCAAAGAGCGGGTCGTTGACCGTTACTTCGATCCACTGAAGCGACTGTTCCGTATTCTCTGACTGCGAGGAGGTCCCATGTTTAAGGTGAAGCCAATTTCTCCCAATTGCCTCGAAGACGCGCTGGCCAAGGCGGAACGTTACCGTCTGTTGAACGAGCCGAACGAAGCCGAGAGCATCTGTCGCGACATATTGGAAATCGCGCCGGCCAACCGGCAGGCGCGCATCAGCCTGATCCTGGCGCTGACGGATGAGATTCCTCATGAGCCAAATTGCTTTGCAAAGGCTATAGAGGAAATACCCAGTCTGGAATCGCCATATGATCGCGCCTATTACTCCGGGGTCGCATGGGAGCGACGTGCGAAGGCTCTTTACAATTCAAACGGGCCGGGGTCGCATGGTTACGTCTACGACGAGATCGTGAAGGCAATGCAATTCTTCGACGAAGCGGAGCGCCTGCGGCCTGCCGGCAACGATTCTTCGATCCTGCGCTGGAACGCCTGCGTCCGTTTTCTTGAGCGTCACAACGCCCTGACGAGTAAGGTGGAGGAGATTCAGGAACCAATTCTTTCGGAGTGAGCAGTAGTCGTCTCATCGCCAAAGCTTACGACTCGAATTTGGTATTAGCTTGAACGCTCTGGCATTCGCCGTTGCGGTGCTTCTGGGAGATCATTTGGCGTGCGTCTGTGTCGCCTGCCATGCCTGCATAAAAACAATCGCCATCGCCCACAGCAGAAACACGATGACAATTGCCACCCCGATTCCCCCAAGGAATTTGGGCAGTCCGTAGTGCGTCCTGCGTTGCCACTTTCGGCGGCCCGGATACGGCTGCATACATTCGAATATCGGGCTGGCACACCGTCGTACGATCGCCACCGAATCAGATTTGTACGAAAGACAGCTCGCTGCAATCAAACGGTTGAATGCCGGCAATCCAATGACACCAGGGAATGCCTGCAAGATAGACATTCGTGAAGCGCTCGGCGCGATAGGCCTTCAAGAGTCTGGCAGGTTTGCTCAAATTCGTTCGCTTAGGACAAACGGCGGAACAAGCTTATCGGTCCAGGATCGTGATTTGGCAGGTCAGTTCGGAACTCTGAGGTTTTTGGCGGATGATTTCTGGATCGCACCTGCCACAATTCTTCCGAACGAGACTGTGTCTCGTTGTCTTTCTGGCGGCCGGTAGCTTTCAGGGTGACCCAAAACCCAAAAACTAAGCCGTTGTGAAGTTGAGAGCTGGTGGCCTGTCGTGGTTCTCTTCAGGAGAGAGGAGAGCCGAAAAATGGCGAAGCGAGGACACAGCGAAGAAGCGATCCTGCGAGTACTGAGGGAGGCCGAGTCGGGGGAGACGGTGGTGGAGATCTGCCGTAAGCACGGGATCAGCCAGCAGACGTTCTACCTGTGGAAGAAGAAGTATGCCGGGCTCGGACTGAGCGAGTTGCGGGAGCTGCGGCAACTGCGTGAGGAGAACTCGAAGCTGAAGCGGCTGGTCGCCGATCTCTCGCTTGATCGGCACGTTCTGCAGGAGATCGTCGCAAAAAAGCTCTGAGGCCTCGGGCACGTTGCGAGCTGGCGGAGTGGGTGCAGCAGGTCCACCAGTTCAGCGAACGGCGCGCTGCGGGGCTGATTCCCGTGAACCGGGCGACATTGAGGTATGAACATCACCGTGATCCGCAGGAGCAACTGCGGATGCGGCTGCGAGAACTGGCCGGCAGCCGGGTCCGTTACGGATACCGACGTCTGACGGTGATGCTCAGGCGCGAAGGATGGCAGGTGAACGCGAAGCGTATCTATCGGCTTTACACCGAAGAGGGACTGATCGTACGCACGCAGAAGCGCCGCGAGCGAGCCCAGCGGCAGCGTATCCCGTCAGGACAAGCCGCGCGTCCGAACCAGAAGTGGAGCATGGATTTCGTGGCACAGAGACTGGCCGACGGTCGCTGGATCCGTGTGCTGACGGTAGTTGATCAGTTCACCCGCGAGTGCCTGCTGCTCTATGCTGATACGGCGCTCAGCGGCGAGAAGGTGGCCGCGGCACTCGATGCAGTCCTTGCCGGTCGCGGCGCACCACAGTCGATCACCGTCGATAACGGCACGGAGTTCGCCAGCAAAGCCATGGACCACTGGGCATATCAAAACTGCGTCCACCTGGACTTCATCCGGCCGGGGCATCCGGTCGAGAACGGCTATATCGAGAGCTTCAACGGCAGGCTGCGCGACGAGTGCCTGAACATCGAGGTGTTCTTCAGCCTGGCTGATGCGCGCAGGAAGCTGGATCAGTTCCGCAACGACTACAACCATCATCGCCCGCACTCGTCGCTGGATGACCGAACCCCGGCAGAGTTTGCGGCCCTGTGCAGCGGTGGAAATGACGGCGGTAAAACTGCCTTGGAAAACGCTGCGCGTTTCCCACATTTCCCCCGCACGACGACGGCTGGCAATGATCGAATCTGCGCTCCGGTCTCAGGCCTGTTGCTGGAGACCATCACATGAGTTACATTAACCGCAATCGTGCCCGCCAAACGGGCACAAACCGAACCACGCAGGCCGAAATCTCTAACCTCCTGCGGCTGAGTTTTCCGGGGCGGGTCAATTATGGGAGAACTCTCACCGCCTGTGGACTAATCGCAGGGGAGCAGCTCAC
>Ga0335072_10000991_pt1 | contig 48824 bp, 40 predicted proteins | sample Lox_Sample_21_FD_206725 | JGI IMG/M metagenome (GOLD analysis project Ga0335072, IMG submission 206725) | Soil microbial communities from Loxahatchee National Wildlife Refuge, Florida, United States - Lox_Sample_2.1 | ecosystem: Environmental > Terrestrial > Soil > Wetlands | place: USA...
TTCGTCATGTACCTCATCTACGCCGAGGTCGCCCAGATCAAGGAGGTCTGCGAGTACTGCACCGGCGTCCACATCGTCACGTTCCTGCTGTTCTGCATGACGGTGATATCGGCCGCCTGGTGGGGCCTCGGCTCAGGGAAGCAGCGCGACGCAACGGCCTGACCCGCGCACTGCTGACGATGCCCGCGACCGGCCGCCGGTCGCGGGCATCGTGCCTTGCGGTTACCTGACGGCCTTCTCGATGAGGTCGGCGGCGTGGCGCAGGCCGCCCCGCCCGCGGATCGCCTGCCCGAGGGCGGCCAGCCGGGACCGCAGGGCCGCGTCGGCAAGCAGCCGGCCGATCGCGCCGCGCAGTTCAGGCCCGGTTACCCGGTAGGGGTCAAGGCGGACGCCGAGCCCGAGCTCGGCCACCCGCTGGGCGTTGTCGTACTGGTCCCAGAACAGCGGCAGGCAGATCATCGGCTTGCCGAAGTGCAGCGCCTCGGTGGTGGTGTTGTTCCCCGCGTGGGTCATCACCAGGTCGACCTGCGGCAGGACGGACGTCTGCGGCACGAACTCGGCTCCCCACATGTTCGGCGGCAGCTCAAGCTGCGCGTGCAGTGGCCCCTTGGACACGATGTAGCCGTGCGGCGTGCTGGCCAGGAACCCCACCAGTCGCCGCATGAGCTCCACGTCCGCGGATCCCAGCGACCCGAGGGACAGGTAGACCAGCGAGTCATAACGGCCGGCCAGCCCCGGTGGCGGCGCAAACGGATCGTCGGTCTCCCGGACTGACGAGTCCAGCCGGTGCCAGGAAGGGCCGAGCGGGCGGGCGGCAATGTAGTCCGCCTCCCGCGGGTACACGTACAGGTTCAGGTCGCCCTCGGGGATGAACTCCAGGTCGGGCAGCGGCGGCGCCCCCTGGGCGGTCCACCAGGCGTTGAACTCCTGCCAGCAGCCCGCGTGCACCCGCTCGTATTCCGCCCGGTACTCGGCCCACCCGCCGTCGTCGCCTGCGGGGTACCCGGAGAACACCGGCGGGACACGAGGCCCCTTGACCTCCAGCGGGTTGCAGGACACGATCCTGACGAACGGCACCCCCGCCGTCACCAGCGCGGGGAACCCGATGACGTTGTCCGCCACGATCACGTCAGGGCGGGTTCGCGCGACGATGCCCGCCAGTTGCGGCTCGCAGTACCTGGCCCCCTCGATCAGCCCGTCCCAGATGGGCTTGATCACCGTCTGGAGCTGCTCGATGGTCGGCTTGCGGAACTCAGGCGCGGTGTGCCTGACGAAGTCCTTCCAGTACTGCCCGGCATCCGCCGCGCCCTGGTCCGGCTGGGCCGCAGGCGGCGCGAGGTCAACCAGGTCCTCCTCGAAGCCCAGCGCGACCAGCTTGCCGCGCCACGATGCCTCGGCCGCGAATATCACCCGGTGCCCGCGCTCGCGAAGCACATTCGCAATCCCAATGCAGTTATTCGTCGGCCCGTAGGCGCTTTCCGGCATAAAGAGAAAGGTCTTGCGGTCGATCAGCTGAGCATCGCCGTCCTGGGGGGCAGAACCCGGCACTTTACTCCTCCACTTACTCCTCCACGGGCGTGAATTTCTGAATGTCAGCCGACGGCGCGGCCGCCTCTGGCGACATGTCCTGCGCTGGCGGCGTGTCATCTGCGTCGCCCGGCTGAGGGCTGTTTCCGCCGCGGGGCGGAAAGCTCGGCAGGGCGGGATGGGGGATGCTCGTCAAGTTCAGGCCGCCGGCTGGCGGCCAGGTGCGCAAATGCGACAAGGCCGGGGCGCGGGCGACCAGGACGACGCCCACGACGAGGGCCAGGATGCCGCCGGCCTTCAGGCCGAGCTGGAGCGGGGCGATCTGGATTCGGTCGCCGAACACGATGATGCCAAGCAGGATGCCAACGACCGGCTCCCCCGCCGAGATGGCAGGCAGGGACAACTGCAATGGCCCGGCGCTGAACGCGCTCTGCACCAGCCAGATGCCGATCGCGCCCGCGCCGACGAGGGCGTAGGGCGCCCACGTCTGGAGCATGCCGCTGATGCCGCCTGATTGCAGGGCCTCCAGCGTCTGGCGGGTCAGCGCGTCCTGGATGCCGTAGACGAGGCCCCCGGCGCTGCCGGTCAGCAGGGCGCGGGCACGTCCCGGCCGACGGCGGCTGGCCTGCACGCAGGCGAATGCGATCGCGGCGATGGCGGCGGCGGCGGGCCAGTGCGAGAACGAGCCGAAGGACAGGCCGATCGGCTTCGTCGACTGCTCGGCTGACAGCAGCCCTACCCCCACGCACAAGACCACGGCCCCGGCTACCTCCCAGACCCGGACCGCGGGCTTGGCCTTGGCGACTGCCGTCGGTGCCGGGGCCGGCGGCGGGGACTGACTGGCGCGGGCGCGCCTGGCCAGCGGGACGGCGAGGACGAGGGCCCAGATGAGGTTGGTCGTCAGCAGCGGCTCAACGACCGACAGCGTCAGGTGCCCGATCGACCAGGCGGCGAGGATCTGGCCGCCCACCATGGCGACGATCCCTGACAGCCACAGCGGGGTGCGCAGCAGGTCCGTCATCAGCCGCAGGCTGAGGAACCTCGAGTCGGGCTCGCGCTCGGCCGCGATCTGCTGGAGCACGAAGCCGGTGCCGATCAGCAGGGCGGCAAGCAGGGTCAGCCCGTAGTCGAGGCTGATGTCAACGTCCACGCTGTCCTAACCCCAGTAGTCCCGCCCTTGGGAGGTATGGTAACCGCGCAAGCTTGGCGAATGATCAAGGCGCGACATCGGGACGCGCGCGCACCCGGGCCAGCTGCCCGGTTCGCCGGAAAAATCACCACCTGCCGCCTCACCGCGGGCACGGTCGGCCACGGTTCCCGCACAGTCGCCGCAGATCTCCCACAGACTCAATCATTAACAGCCACAAAGTGATAACGGGGTGGACGCGCAGTGCCAAGGCAACGGCGCAACGTGGCTTTTTCTCGCCCAATGAGACCCGCATTACTAGCCCCAATCCTGGCAGTACGCGCAGTACTATCATGAGGTCAACTGCGCATAGTCGTGCGTGATTGTAATCATGAGGGAGTGCCAAGGTGGGGGACGTAAAGGGTGGGACGAGGTCTGCGCGCGCCGGGACCAGAGCCAGTGAGCCGAAGAGCGGGATCCGGAGACGGGCCGTGGGCACACGCGACCGGATCATCTCCTATCTGGGAGCGGTAGCCGATATCTCCGATCCCGGCGGGATGGCGAGTACGCGGCTGGCCGAGGCGGTTGGCTACCCAGGGTCAAGCGTCGCGTTCGCACAGCTGCTCTCGGGGATGGAGCGCGACGGGCTGATCGCCCGCGAGGTCCGCGGCAAGCGGACCTACCGGATCATCCTCGCTCCCGGAGTGCAGCCCGGCCGGGCTCGCCCCGAGAGCGGGGGCAAGGCAGCCGTCAGCGGCGGGACGGCACGCTCCGTCGCCGCGGCGGGCACGGCCGACAAGGGCGGCACCGCCGAAGTGGCCGCCCTGCTTGGCCCGGCCGGCCAGGCCGCGGCCCGGTTCGACTACGACGAGCTTGCCCGCAGGCTGCTCATCCAGGTGATCAGGCGGCTCGCGACGCCACCCGAGGGCGACGAGGGGATCGTCGCCGACCTGACCAGGGAGCTGAGCGAGGCTCGTGGCCAGGCGAGCTCGCTGACCGCGGAGAACCGTGAGCTTCGGGAGCAGCTGAGCCGGGTCAGGCGCAGCCTGGAGGCGGCACGCGCCAGCCTGGAAGGCAGCGGGCCTGGCGACGGGGCGCGGGAGCCGCGGCTCACCCGGACAGGCCCGGTCGGCGAGGAGCTGACCGCGTCCGAGGTCGTGCTGCTCGAGCGACTAGTCGCCCCGGCTCGCGACGGCGCCCTGGCCGACGACAGGAAGCAGGACGCGACCGCCAGCTAGGCGCGGCCGGGAAGGAGCCGGGCACGCCACGGCTCCTTCCCGGCCGCGAGCCTCGGCCACAGGTGGACCGGGATGCTATTCGCGCGGGCAGCCCCGGATCGCCAGCATCCCGTGCAGGCGGCCGTTCAGGTGACGGAAGGTGGCGTCGGCGGCCGCCTCGGCGTCCCCGGCGATGACCGCGCGCAGGATTTCCTCGTGCTCGGCGTCGGCCACCCGCATCAGGCCGGCCTGCACCGTGATCGACGCGCATATGTGAGCCTCGGTGACCTCGCGGATCTCCCCGAGGATCGTGGCCAGGCGGGGGCCGCCCCCAGCGTCCTCGAGCAGCCCGTGAAAACGGTTGTTGTGCGCGGCCCAGGCTGAGCCGACCTTTTCTGTGCGCATGACGCAGACGAGCTCGGCTGCCTCGAGGACCTGGTCACGGCTGGCAATAGTGGCCGCCCGTGCGACGGCCATCGGGCCGAGCAGTTGCCAGATTTCGTATATTTCAACAAGCTCATCGCGGCTTAGCGCGCTGTGCGGGGCAGTCGGCATGTGGCTATTGTGTCTGGGCAGCGACGAACGGTCCACCGATAATGCCGAATGTCAGCCGCCGCTGCTGGAATCAATCGCTTGTTGCCCGGCTAATAGCGCCATAAAGGCGTCAGCCGATCCGGCGCAGGCCGTCCCTGTGCTGGTGCGATGTGTGGATGTACGTCTGCACCGCGCCCTTGGTCCAGCTCGCGTCAATTCCGCTTCGCTTAACTTTCCCTGGCACGCCAGCGATTAGCGAGGCGGGAGGGACGATGAAGTCCTCGGGGACGAGGGCGGCGGCGGCCACGATCGACCCGGCGCCAACCAGCGCCCGGTTCAGCACGACCGACCCCGATCCGATCAGGCAGCCGTCCTCGACCACGCACCCCTCCAGGTGGGCGTTGTGGCCCACGACGCAGTCCGCGCCAATGATCGTGTCCTCCCGCGCGGTGCAGTGGACAACGGTCCCGTCCTGCACGGAGGTCCGCGCGCCTATCCTGATGGCCCCGTGGTCGCCTCGCAGCACGGTGCCCGGCCATACCGATGCCTGCTCCCCGAGGATGACTCGACCGATCACGACCGCGTCGGGGTGAACGTAGGCGTCCGGATCGATTTCGGGCACGAGACCGCCAAGAGCATAGATCGGCATGGCGAAACGGTATCGTGCGTGTCGTGGCCGACAGCATGCAGGGCACGGAGCCGGGGACCACCGCCCTAACGATCAGCGCCCAAGAAGACAGCCCACTGGAGGGCATCGCCCGTGGTAGCGGCGACGCCGACAGCAGCATCCTCGGTGGCACCGGCCAGCCGGACCCCATCACCAGCGAGCTGCTTGAGGCGGCCGTCGCCGGCATCGGCGGGGCGGAGCGGCCGGGACAGACCGTCATGGCCCACCGGGTGTGGGACGCGATGAGCTCAGGCACCCACCTAGCCGTGCAGGCCGGAACGGGGACGGGCAAGTCGGTCGCCTATCTGGTTCCCGCGTTCCGGCTGGCGGCCGAGCACGCGGGTCCCGTCGTCGTGTCGACCGCGACGATCGCGCTGCAGCGCCAGCTGGTCGAGCGGGACCTGCCCCGGCTGGCGCAGGCGCTCGGCGAGCCACTTGGGCACGTTCCCTCGTTCGCCATCTTCAAGGGGCGCGGCAACTACGTCTGCAAGCACAAGCTGAAGACCGCGCCGGATGACCCGCCGGACACCGCGCTGATCAGCCGGGCGAGCGCCAGCGGCAATGCCGCCCTCGGCGCGCACGTCAAGCGGCTGCACGAGTGGGCGGATCAGACGACGACAGGCGACCGGGACGAGCTCGTCCCCGGCCTGCCTGACCAGGCCTGGCGGCAGGCAGCGGTGACGGCGCGGGAGTGCATCGGTCCCGGCAAGTGCGGCTTCGGCTCCAAGTGCTTCTCCGAGAAGGCCCGCAAGCAGGCGGCCGAGGCCGACATCGTGGTGACCAACCACGCGCTGCTTGCGATCGACGCACTCGGCGAGGGCATCTTGCCCGAGCACCGGGTGGTCATCGTGGACGAGGCGCACGAGCTGGTGGACCGGGTAACCAGCGTCGCGAGCGGTGAGCTGTCCGCCACCGGGATCGAGATCGCGGTGCGTCGCACCGGCAAGCTGGCGGACGAGGCCGAGGTCACCCGGCTGACCGACGCGGGGGCCGGGCTCGGCCCGCTGCTGGCCCCGATGCCGGCCGGGCGGATGGACCTCCTCGATGACGTGCTGGCGGCCGCCCTGGAATCGCTGCGGGACGCGGCGCAGGCATGCGCGCTTGGCGTCCGCAAGAAGGCCGAGGCCGAGGGGGGCCTGGACGCGGCGCAGCAGGCCGCGGCGCAGCTGGCGCTGGTCGGTCTCGACGACATCGCGGCGACCGCTGACCGGATCGTGCAGTCCTTCGAGCTGGACATCGTCGAGCGCGAGGAGGTGACCTGGATCGAGCGCTCGGAGGACGGCCCGGCCACCTCGACCCTTCGGATCGCTCCCCTCGAGGTTGCCGAGGAGCTGGCGCAGCACCTGTTCTGCGCGCGGACGGTGATCCTCACCTCCGCGACGCTGACGCTGGGCGGGTCGTTCGACCCGCTGGCGACCCGGTGGGGCCTTGACGTCGGGAGCAAGGGCCAGGAGTGGGACGGCATCGACGTCGGCTCGCCGTTCGCCCACGGCAAGAGCGGCATCCTCTACGTCGCCAGGCAGCTGCCACCGCCCGGCCGGGACCGGCTGGCCGATGAGTACGTGCAGGAGCTGTGGGAGCTGATCAAGGCGGCGGGCGGCCGGACGCTTGGCCTGTTCTCCTCGATGCGGGCCGCCCGGCAGGCGACGACCGCGCTGCGCGACTCGCTGCCGTTCCCGCTGCTGTGCCAGGGCGACGACGCGACCGGGCAGCTCGTCAAGCAGTTCGCCCAGGATGAGCCGACCTGCCTGTTCGGCACCCTGTCGCTGTGGCAGGGCGTGGACGTGCCCGGCCCGTCGCTGCGGCTGGTCGTCATCGACCGCATCCCGTTCCCCCGGCCGGACGACCCGCTGGCGTCGGCGCGGACGAGGGCGGCGGAGGCCCGCGGCGGCAACGGCTTCATGGAGGTCTCGGCCGCGCACGCCGCGCTGCTGCTCGCCCAGGGGGCGGGCCGCCTGCTGCGCTCGATGGACGACAGGGGCGTGGTGGCCGTGCTCGACCCCCGGCTGGTTACCAAGCGGTACGGCGACTTCCTGCGGGCCTCGCTGCCGCCGTTCTGGCAGACGACCGAGCCGGAGGTCGTGCGGGCCGCCCTCCGCCGCCTTGACCAGGGCTAGGTGGGACTATGCACCGTCAGCCCGCGAGGGAGAGCGCGTCGAACTGATGACGGTCCCACAGGCGCATCGATGCCTCCTCTGGGTAGGGGTCGACCGCTGCTGGCCGGTCATAGATGCGGGCCAGTCGCCGCTCGGTGCCGTAGACCGGCCAGCCCGGGTTACCTGACCGCGCGAACGCCAGCCACTCCGTGCGCATCAGGGCGCCGAGGTCGGTGAACTCCCGCGGCGGCGCGGTGCCGGTCAGCAGGCCAAGCACCTCGGCGTTCGGCGCGCCCGCCCGGGCGGGGCCCTCGTCGCCCTCTTCCCGGCCGCCCCAGATCAGCGCCAGGTCAAGTCCGTGGCAGGCCCCGAACGCCGCCGGGCTTGCCGGGGCACGGTAGGTCAGCTCATACAGGTAGGTGCGCCCGCCCGCGGCCGCGTGCGCCTGGGCGAGGTGCAGGCTCGGCATGCGGAACAGCCAGTCGGAGAAGACGCGCTCGTAGAGCCGTTCTGGCTCAAAGGAAGGGTAGGCCTTCCGGTAGGCATCAGGGTCGGGGGCGAAGGCCGCCAGGACCTCGTCGGCCTGCTCTGAGCTGATCCGGCCGGCCTCGCCGCCCATCTGGATGAACAGCTTGTACTCGTCGCGGTTGTGGCCCACCAGCAGGTCAAGGTCGCGGGCCGCGCCAGAAAGCAGCGCTCGCCAGGGGGCGCGTGGCAGTATCTCACCGTCGACGACCGGGGAGAACGGTGTCACCGTAAGCGCGACGGGTCCCCAGTGCCGGTGGCCGCGCAGGCCGGTCATGACCGCCATCTGGGCCTGGACGAGGCGGGCCGGCGCGACCTCGGCCAGCGTCTCGCGCGATACCGGCCCGGCTGCCGGCGCGGGGATCCCGGCCTCGGCCGCGATCGCCCGGGTGACGTCGCTGGCGAGGTCAGGGGCGAAGAACGTGCCTGGCAGGCTCTGGGTGATCGCCCGGCGGAACAGCCCGCGCGCGGTGGGCATGGCCAGCAGGGCCGCGACGATCCCCGCCCCGGCCGACTCACCGAAGACGGTCACGCTCGACGGGTCGCCGCCGAAGCGAGCGATGTTCGCAGCCACCCAGCTGAGCGCGGCCATGGCGTCGAGCAGCCCACGGTTAGCCGGAGCGCCCTCGACCTGCGCGAACCCCTCGACGCCGAGCCGGTAGTTGCAGGTCACCACGACGGCGCCGAGCCGGGCCAGGGTCGAGCCGTCGTAGCCGGGATCGCTACCGCTGCCGAACATGTAGGCCCCGCCATGAATCCACACCAGCACCGGGAGGCCACCGCCGCTGCCCGCCGCCGCCAGGTCCGGGCTCCAGATGTTAAGCGTCAGCCAGTTCCCGTCGTCAGGCACCTCAGACGACGGGACACCAGCGGCGGCTGACAGCCGCGCGGCCTGCGGCGCGACCGGGCCGAAGCCACCCGCGTCGAGCACGCCGGTCCAGGCCTGTGGCGGCTGTGGCGCCAGGAACCGCAGCGGCCCGACCGGCGGGCTAGCGAACGGCACGCCACGGAAGACCGCCACCCCGCCCCGCTCGCCCCACCGGCCTCTGACCCTCCCCGAGGCCGTGCGTATCTCGGGTTCACCGAGGCTGACCGGGGACTGGGCGGCGACCATGGGGGGACCTCCCGCTACGGCGACGGAGCGTTTAATTCATTTAACAGGATCAAGGACGATAACGGGGATCTTGCGTGGCGCCGCCTTGCGCTCGTACTCGGCGAACTGGGGAACGCGCTTCTTCTGCCGGTCCCAGATCACGTCGCGCTCGGCCGGCTCGGCCACCCGGGCCCGCACCGCGAGCCTCTCCCTGCCGATCTCTATGACCGTCTCCGGGCTGGCGATGACGTTGTTGAACCAGTCCGGGTTGGCCGCTGATCCGGCCCGGGAGGCGAAAACCGCGTAGCTGCTGCCGATCCGCTGGTAGGCAAGCGGGCTGACCCTCGGTGTCCCAGACTGGGCGCCGGTATGGTGCAAGAGGAGCAGGTCTGAGCCTGCGAACATGCCCCCAAGCTTGCCGCCGTTGGCCCGGTACTCATCGACGATCCGGTCGTTGAAGTCTCCTGGCCCCTTCGGATCGGCCAGGTGGATGGACGTAGGACTTGACCACCCCGTGTTTGTCACGTAGCTCTCAGTCACGCGCCTAGTGTAGGGATCTCGGCATGAAAACGCCACGAAGCTTGGCCGACCTGGCCTTTTATGGCTCATTGTCGCCGATGACCTCATCTATTGAGGTTGATGGCGATTACGACGGGCTCCTCATTAGCGACGAACCATCAGGAAACGCGACATTTGCCGAGGTGGCCGCCAGTGGTGCCCGCTTTGTCGAGTGCGCCATCACCGGCCTGACCTTCGACGGCGGAACGCTGCGCAAGTCGCGGATGTCGGACGTGTGGCTGGGCGAGACCCGCCTCGTGGCGGTCGACCTGGCCGAGTCGTCCCTGGTGGACACCTGGCTGTCGGGCTGCGTGCTCGCGGGCGTGCAGGCGTTCTCGACCCTGCTGCGGCGGGTGTCGTTCCGCGGCTGCAAGCTCGACTCGGTGAACTTCAGGGACGCCACGCTCACCGACGTGACGTTCGAGGACTGCGTGCTGCGCGACGCTGACTTCGCCGCAGCAAGGCTCACCCGCGTCCGCTTTCCCGGCTGCACGCTGACCGGCGCGATGTTCACGAAGGCCACCTGCTCTTCTGTCGACCTGCGCGGCGCCTCGGTCGGCATCACGGCCGGCTATGACGCCCTGCGGGGGACCACGATTGACTCCGTGCAACTGATGGCCCTGGCCCCCCTGCTAGCCGATCACCTGGGCATCAGCGTCACGGATGCGTGATAAATAGCTACTATAGAGACAGGAATAGTCTTAATGGGGTGATCGTGTGGCCGACGTCAGGTCCTCGGTGAACACCGTCGCGGCCAGGGTCCGGGCCGCCTCGACCGAGCCCACCAGGGGATGCTGCGTGAACGCGCGGAGCGCCAGCTCCCTGGCCGCCTTCGAGCCTGGCCGCGCGGCCTGCTCGAGCGCGGCCTGCGCGATGGCCCGCTCGCAGGCGCGCACGCTCAGCATCAGGCCAAGCTCGTGATCGGATGGCGGCGAGACGGGCAGCGCCACCGGGCCGGCCGTGTCCACCTGGCACGGCACCTCGATCGTGGTGTGCGGGGCCAGTCCGTCAACGACACGGTCGTTGGGGACGTTGAGGATGAGCCGCGCCGGAGCCCCGCCGGTGAGGGCAGTGGCGAGGGCGGCGGCCACGGACTCATAGCCTCCCGCGGCCACGTCGGCCTCGTCGCGGTCGCCGGCCCGCTCACCAGTACGCAACTCGGCGAAGTACGTCCGGTTGCGCTCCTCGTTAGCCGCCGCCCACAGCCCCGCGGCCCGCGCGGGATCCGCGGCCGCGGCCGCGTAGAACTCCCGCTGCCTGGCGCGGACGCGCTCGCCCCTGGTCTGCCCGGCCGCCAGCACGTCCCGTACGGCCTCGCGGTTGGCGTAGTACCAGAAGAGGTACTCGTTCGGGATCGCGCCCATCGCCCGCAGCAGCGTGGCGCCGAACAGCCTCCCCTCCTCCACCCGGGCCAGCCGCTCTTGGTCGGCGAGCAGTCCCGGGAGCAGGCTTTCGCCGTCCACGACAAGCCCGTGCAGCCAGCCGAGGTGATTCAGGCCCAGGTAGTCGAGGTCAACCCGGTCGGCGACCTGGCCAAGGACGGGACCCGGGTCGATCCCCGCGGCCGCGCACGCCCGGCGCACCAGCGCGATAGGCGAGTCACACACGCCAATGACCCGGCGGCCAAGCACGGCGGACATCACCTCGGTGACGATGCCGGCCGGGTTGGTCATCGTGATGACCCAGGCACCGGGGGCCAGTTCGCTGATGCGCCTGGCCATCGCGTCAGCTACGGGAACGGCACGGGCCGCGCTCGCCAGGCCGCCCGCCCCCACCGTTTCCTGGCCGAGAAGGCCAAGGCCGAGCGGCCCTCGCTCGTCCCTGACCCGGCCGTCAAGGCCACCGACGCGCAAGGCCGCGAGGATGAGGCTGCTGTCGGGCAGTGCCTCGTCAAGGCTGGTCGCGGTCCTGACGCTCGTGTCGCCGGTGCTGCCCGCCAGTACGCTGGCGATTACCGCCAGGCGCGTCGATGACACGTCATATAGGACGATCTCGCCGATCGGGAGTCCGGCAGCGAGCAGGGCACGGCAGATGAGCGGCACGCGGAAGCCGCCGCCACCGACAATGGAGACGCGCACGTGATGGACATTACTGGCTCAGAACTCGCGGCAAGCACGGGGTTCGACCTGTTCGTGCACGGGACCGTCTTCCTCGACATGATCTTCACCGGACTGACGTCGCTGCCGGTCCGCGGCACCGAGGTTCAGGCCTCCGGGATGGGATCGTGCCCCGGCGGCATCGCGAACCTGGCGATCGCCGCGAGCCGCCTGGGCGTCAGGACGTCCCTGTCCGCCGCGTTCGGCGACGACGTCTACGGCGACTTCTGCTGGTCAACGCTAACCGAGCAGGAGGGCGTTGACCTGACCTACTCGCAGCGGTTCACGGACTGGCACTCACCGGTCACCGTGTCCATGGTGGTTGAGCGGGACCGTGCGATGCTCACCCACATGCACCCGGCGCCCGTCCCGCCCACGGAGCTGCCCGCGTCGGTCCCGGCGGCCCGCGCCGGGTTCGCCCACCTGGACGCCGAGCCACGCGAGTGGCATCGCAAGGCCGCCGAGTCGGGCATGCTGCTCTTCGCCGACACCGGCTGGGACCAGGAGGAGAAGTGGTCACCGAGCCTGCTTGAGCAGCTCACCGATTTCCACGCCTTCCTGCCGAACTCCGGTGAGGCGATGGCCTATACCCGCACCGACGACCCGCACGACGCGCTGCACGCGCTGGCCGAGCGGGTGCCTGTGGCCGTCGTCACCTGCGGCGGCCAGGGGGCGCTCGCGATCGACTCCACGACCGGGGAGCAGGAGTGGGTGCCCGCGCTGCCGGTCAACGCGCACGACCCGACCGGCGCCGGGGACGTGTTCGGCGCCGGGTTCCTCCTCGGCACGCTGCGGGGCTGGCCGCTTCGCCAGCGGCTCGCCTTCGCCAACCTGTGCGCGGCGCTGTCGGTCCAGTACGTCGGCGGCTCGCTCGCGGCCCCGGGCTGGGGGGACGTCATCGACTGGCTGGCCCGTACCCAGGTGAAGGCGACCGGGGGCTCGAGCCACGCGGCCGAGCTCGTGGCCACGTACGGGTTCGTCATCGACGTCCTGCCCGCCAGCGGCCGGATCGCCGTGCACCGCGCGCGGGCCACGATAGCGCGTCGTTCCGACGCGGAGGCCCACCGTCCGTAGCCGGTCGCCATCCGGTCGCCCTCCGCTGCCCGGGCCGGGCAGTGGCGATGGAATGGCGGCGAGCCAGGGCCGTCCCTGGAGCAGCGCTGGCGGCACCGGTGCGGCCAGGGTTGGAGGGCGATGCGGCAGCGCTGTCACCAGGGCAGCAGCGCTGCTGCACCGCCCCCAAAGTTCCGGGGCAGCTATGGCGCCATCGCCGTCGTCATGTGGCGGCTGAGACGGCGGCAAGATGGTGGCCCTGCCGCCGCCTAGGCGCCGGGAACCGCGGCGCAGGCGCGCATGGCGGCGGCGAAGGCCTCGGCCCGGTCCCGGTAGTCGCGGAAGTGCCCGAAGCTGGGAGCCGCCGGGGACAGCAGGACAACGCCACCACCGTCACCGCGAGCCCACCGGAATGCCGTGGCCACCGCCGATGCCAGGTCCGGGCAGTCGGTGACGCCAGCGAACGCCGGTGACCGCAGCCCGGCGGCGACCGCGTTGAACTCCGAGCTGATCCGCGGGCCGCTGTCGGGCAGCGTGAGCACCAGGGTCGGGTCGGGTCGGCCGGCCACGCCAGCCGCCAGATCGGCGTAGTCGATGCCCCGGTCCTGGCCGCCGACGATGAGCGCGACCCGCTGCCCGGGGAACGCATCCAGCGCGGCCAGCGTCGGCAGGACGTTGGTCGACAGGCTATCGTCCACGAACGTGACCGAGTCGGCCTCACCGATCGTCGTCAGCCGGCTGGGCAGCCCCTCATAGCCAACGGCGGCCTTCCGCATCGCCTCGTCATCGTCGGCGCCCGCGATGCCGAGGGCGCGCAGGCACTCCCGGGCGATCAGCGCGTTGCGACGGTTATGACCGCCGGGAAGGCCAAGGGCATCCATCCAGGTCGCGTCCGGGTCGTCAGCTTCCGACACCCACTCGACCCGGGGGCCAAGCAGCGGGAACCGCTCGCGGAGCAGATCGCTGTCACCGTTGGCGATGGTCAGGTCGGCCCCCGGCTGGGAGCAGGCCGACAGCTTGTCCCGGTAGTACTGCTCGACGCCCCCGTGCCACGGCAGATGATCGGGGTGCAGCGCGGTCACGGCCACCACCGGCGGCGAGACGGGCAGGTCAGTCGCCTGGTAGCTGGACACCTCGATGACCCAGTAGTCGGGGGCTGGCCCAGCTGCCACCACCGGCGGGTCGTAGGGCGCGACGCCGATGTTTCCGCCGACGAGGACGCGCTTGCCCAGGCCAGCCAGCAGGTGGCCAAGGACCGATGAGGTCGTCGACTTGCCCTTCGTCCCGGTCACGGCGACGACCCGGCCCAGGGCCGATAGCGACGCCATCTCGGCGAGCCACAGCCCGAGGCCTCCGGCCAGCCGGACCCCGGCGGCGCGCAACTCGGCCGTCTCGCCCGAGTAGCGGCTGATGCCCGGCGTCTTGACAACGACATCGCAGCGCGCAAGCGCGGCCAGGCCCGGACCGTGGGTCGGCAGCACCGGCGCACCGAAGGTGCTCTCATCGGGCGGGCTGTCATCGACGAGGACCGGCTCGACGCCGAGCGAGCGCAGCTTGCGCAGGCTCGCCGCCCCCTCGCGGCCCAGACCCCAGACGCCAGCCTTCGCGCCGGCCAGGTCAGGCCAGGCCAGCTTCGGCCGGCTGAGCCCGTCGCTGGTCATCGGCTTGCCTCGAAGGCGTAGGCGGCGGGAATGAAGTTCTCGCCTACGGGGCGGCGCATGCCCTCGATGTCGGCGGCGGTCGGGGCGTCGGGGCGGCTGGAAACCTCGGCCGCCAGCTCCTGCAGGAGCGTGCAGTCGGCGCGGTCGGCGCGGCGAGCGGCCAGCACGACGGCGGCCCGGCACTCGTTGACCTCGCCCACGCACTCGAACGGCTTGGTGCCCGACCCGAGCAGCGCCTCGAACTTCGGCTTGAGCCCCGGCTGGATCAGCGGCTCGGGCACCACGTCGAACACGTCGCGCAGCGCGCCAGCCGACAGGAACGGAGCCAGGATCAAGTCGATGAAGGCGCACTTGTCGCACTGCCCGCACCAGTGGTCGAGCCTGCGGGCGGGATCGATATGAAATGCCCTGTTACAGCTTCTGAACGTCCCGTGGTACCTGTCCAGCGCCGCGAATTCCTCGCCGACCCACAACTCGGTACGGTCCCGCAGGGCCGAGAAGTAACTGGGCAGTGCGCCGGACGCGGCCAGCACGGTCTGGAACGCCGCCTCGAAGGAGGCGCTCTTGGAGTACTGGTGGTTGACCGGCCTGCCCTCGTGCTCCAGCGTCGGGATCGACGCCGACCACTCGTTGGACATCACCACCGCGTCCCGGCCCTCGAGCACGGCGGCCAGGATCGCGATGGCGGAGATGATCCCGGTCACTGGCACGTGCCCGTTGCGGAAGCCGAGCTCAGCCGACCGCAGCAACTGCGGGTCGATCTCGCGGCCGGCCCGGACAACCGGCAGCCCGGCGACCGCGGCTGGCCTCTCGATCGCGTCAAACCGGGCGCCTGGCTTGCTGACGACGAACAGGGCCGAGTCCGGGGCCAGTGCGCGGATCTTCTCGACCGTCACGATCGAGTCGATCCCCCCGCCGAACGGGATAAGCGGGCGCAGCACCGCTCCGTCGGTCCCGGCTCGCTCGGTCTTGACCGTGGTGTCGCTGGCAGCCGCGTCGATCCGCAGGCCGGACAGGTCCAGGCCATTCTTGTATGCGTACTCCCCCAGTCCCTGCAGGTAGAACTCGCGGAGGAAGTCACGCTCCAGCTCGGACACGGGCGAGCTCTCGATGGTGATGACTGCGGGAGCGGCCGTTTTGTAATAAGAAACGCCGGCCAGCAGATAGACAAGGCGGGCGGCGGCCTGTGCCTCGGGCGTATCCCAGCGGCTGGACGGGGCCAGCGTGACGCGCTCGGTGAACTCACGCCCGTCGAGGGAATAGCGGCAGGTAAGCAGGCCCTGCTCGGCGTCGGTGAAGAAGGACTCGTAGCGGAAGACGCTCAACGCGTGCTGCCTCCTGTCGTCGGCGTGCCCGGCCGCAGGCGCGCGATGAGGGCCAGCCGACCGCAGGGCCGGGCGCTGCGATCGGAGAAGAAGAGCCCGTCGCCGGTCACGTACCTGGCCGTGTGGATATTACTGTCGGTGATGCCAGCCTCGCGCAGCGCCAGGTGGTTCGCGGTGGGCAGGTCGAGCAGCCACCGGCCGGTGCCGTCGGGCCGCATGATTCGCCCGGTGCTCGGGCCGAAGGATGCCGTCACCGCCTCGTAGACATCCCGGTCCACCTGGTAGCGGTCGGCCCCGATGGCCGGGCCAATTCCCGCGACGATGCGCCCCGGCGCCGCCCCGAGGCTCCCCATCGCGGTGACGGCGGCGGCGCACGCGCCGGCGACGGTGCCGCGCCAGCCCGCGTGCACGCAGGCCAGCACGCGAGCCTGGGGGTCGTGCAGCACGATCGGCACGCAGTCAGCGGTCAAGATGGCAAGCACGACCGAGGGGTCGGCGGTGACAAGCACGTCCCCCTCGGGTAGCGACTCGTCGTGCGTCAGGGTCCCAGTCCCGCGGTCGGCCGCGCCAACAACCCGCACCCCGGCCCCGTGAACCTGGCGGAGGAAGACGAAGTCACCGAGGTCGGCTCCGATCGCGGCGGCTGTCCGGCGACGGTTCTCCAGGACGGCCCCGGCGTCGTCGCCCACGGACAGGCTGAGGTTGAGCGACTCGTACGGGCCCGCGGAGACGCCGCCGGCCCGCGTCGTGACGTAGGCATCCAGCCCGCCGAGCTCGTTCCACGTCAAGAACTCAAGCTCGCCCGACTGGCGCAGCGAGGAAACGTCGGTCAAGGTCATCGCCGTGATTCTACTGGCCACCGGCCGCACGCCACCGCGCCGACCCTCCGCCACCGAGCGGTGGCGGTGAGCCGGCCACCCGGCTCTGGGCCGCGGGCCACTAGGGCGCGCGGCTAGGCGTGCGACTGGGCCGCGTGCGTCTGGGCCGCGCGCATCACGCGCAGGATGTTGCCGCCGGCCAGGGCCTTGAGGTTCTCCTCGGTCCAGCCGCGGCGGGCCATCTCGCTGAACAGGGCCGGGTACCGCGACACGTCCTCAAGGCCGACGGGCAGGTCCGGGGTGCCGTCGAAGTCGCCGCCGATGCCCACGTGCTCGATGCCCGCGACCTCGGCCACGTGCTCGATGTGGTCGGCGACCTGAGACAGGGCGGCCGACGGCGGCGGATGCTCCTTGGAGTACTCGCTGGCAAGCCCGAAGACTTCCGCCAGGTTGTTCGGGTCGAGGCCGCCGGACTCGGCCGCCTTCTTGAGGTCAACCAGCCAGTCGGCGCACTCCTGCGAGACAAAGGCGGGCACGAACGCGACCATGCAGACGCCCTGGTTCCCGGCCAGGCGGCGCAGCACGTCGTCGGGCACGTTACGGGGGCTGTCGGTGAGTGCCCGAGCGGAAGAGTGGGAGAAGATGACGGGTGCCTCCGCGACCTCAAGCGCGTCGTTCATCGTGGTCACGGCCACGTGCGAGAGGTCCACGAGCATGCCAAGGTGCTGCATCTCCCGGACGACCTCGCGGCCGAAGCCGGACAGGCCGCCCACGTCGGGGACGTCTGTCGCCGCATCAGCCCACCCCACGTTCTGGTTATGGGTCAGGGTCATGTAGCGGACGCCGAGCGCGTGCAGGGAGCGCAGCACGGCGAGCGAGCCGCCGATGGAGTGTCCTCCCTCGGCCCCGAGCAGGGAGGCGACGCGGCCTTCCGCGAACGCGCCGGTCACGTCGCTGGCGGTCAGCGCGAGCCTGAGGCGATCGGGGTACCTGGCGATCATCCGGTGCACGATGTCGATCTGCTCGAGCGTGACCCGGACGGCCTCGTCTGGCGCGAGCGTTCCTGGCACGTAGACCGACCACCACTGCCCGCCGATGCCCCCCTCGACCAGCCGCGGGATGTCGGTGTGGAAGCGCGGCAGGCGCTTGTCGATGGCTGCCTTGCCCAGGTCGCTGCCCGCCTCGGTACGAATCTCCCAGGGAAGGTCATTGTGCCCGTCGATGAGCGGGAACCGGCTGAGCATCGCGCGCGCCAGCGCGTTCGTGAGAGCAGCGCCATCAGCTGTAACCATAGGGGTAGGGTACGCGCCAGGCGTTACTTACGGCGGCCCGGCGTGAGCCGGACCAGGCGCCACCAGGAGATGCACAGGAAGATCAGCCCGAGGATGACCAGCGCGACGATGTTCATCAGCCAGTGCATGCTGGTCTGGTCCCAGAACGGGTCAAGGCTCGCACCGGGGACGTGCGGGCTGATGACGTTGAGGTTCACCGTCGAGGCCAGTGCGCTCATGCCCCAGTACGAGGGGAACAGCCAGGCGATCGGGATCTTGTACGTGCTGAGGCCGACGCCGCCGGACAGCACGACCTGAACCATCGTGATGCCGACCAGGATGGGCATCGCGATCTCGTTCGTGGGCACCAGGGCCGAGAGCAGGAGGCCCAGGCACATCGACGTGACCGAGAGCACGATCATCACGATGAGCAGTTCAACGAGGGCGCCATCCTTGCCGTGCAGCACCGCGCCCATCGGCGGCAGCTTCCCGTAGGAGCGTCCCAGGCCGATCCCGAGGATCACGACCGACTGGATCACACTGATCAGGCCGAGGACGATCGCCTTCGAAAGCAGGTAGGCAGCGGCCGACTGGCCGGCCGCCCGTTCCCTGATGTAGATCGGCCGTTCCCTGACGAGCTCACGCACGGAGTTGGCCGCGCCGGCCAGGCACGCGCAGACGACGAGGATGAGCAGCTGGGTGATCGCCCCGGCGTTGGAGTCATCGCCCTGCAGCCCGGCGCCGCCAAGCGCGATGACCAGGCCGCCCAAGACGACCGGCAAGATCGCGCTGACGTAAAGGAATCCCTTGTCCGCCGCGAGCACCTTGGAGTACCGGCGGGCCAGCGTGAACGTCTGGGTGAAGAAGCCCTTGCTTGGCGCCTTCTGCGCCGCGCCCACCGGGCCACTGGCCTGCTTGGCCTGGGGCTGCGGCTTGGGCTTGGTGGACGCCACGTACTTCTGGTAGTACGGCGAGGCCTTGTACTGGCCCGCCCAGTCGAATTCAGGCTTCTCGTTGAGGTCGACGAAGACCTCGGGCCAGCGGGTCTTGCCGAAGAACTGCAGGCCCTCAGAGGGCGGTCCGTAGTAGGCGATCTTCCCCCCCTTGGCCAGGACAAGGAGCCGGTCGCAAACGCCCAGGTTCTCGGTGGAGTGGGTGACAACGATGACGGTCCTGCCGTCCTGGGCCAGCTCCTTCATCTTGGTCATGACCTGCAGGTCCAGGCCTGGGTCGAGGCCAGAGGTCGGCTCGTCGAGGAACAGCAGCGAGGGCTTGGTCAGCAGCTCCATCGCGACGCTGACCCGCTTAAGCTGGCCGCCTGACAGCCGGTCCGCCCTGGTCTGCGCGTGCGCGGTCAGGCCAAGCTCCTCGATGACCTCGACCACCCGCGTGTCCCGCTCAGCCCGCCCAGTGTCCGAGGAAAACCGCAGCTCGGCGGCGAAGTCGAGGGCCTCGCGGGCGGTCAGCTGCAGGTGGACGATGTCCTTCTGGGGGACCAGCCCGATGCGGTGCCGTAGCTCGGCGTAATGCGTGTAGAGGTCACGGTTGTCGTACAAGACCATGCCCTCGGTCGCCGGGTCGAAGCCGGTCAGCGCGCCAAGCAGGGTGGACTTGCCCGCGCCGCTGGGGCCGACCACGGCCATCAGGCACTTCTCTGGAACCGGGAAGTCGATGTCGAGGGTGAGCTTGGTCCCCTTCTTGCCATCGGACCTGAAGACCTTGAGGCCCTCGGCCGTGAAGGAAATGCCCCCCTCGTCGACGTACTCAAGGAGCTGCCCGCCGACCAGGACGAACGTCGAGTGGCCAATGGAGACGATGTCCGTCTGCTCGGTCAGGATCTTCTTGTCGATCCGCTGCCCGTTGACGAACGTGCCGTTGTGGCTGCCCAGGTCGGCCAGCTCGTAGCGACCGCCAGGCAGTGGCCGCAGCTCGGCGTGGACCCGGGAGACGCCGAGGTCGTCGACGACGATCTCGTTGCTTGGCAGGCGGCCGATCTTGAGCGCCTTCGCCTGCACCTGGTACCGGCCGGTCGGGCGGAACAGCGCGCTTGGCTGCGACAGGTCCGGCTGCGGGCTGGGCGTGTAGTTCAGCTGGGGGGCCGCGGCTCCCTGGACCGGGCTGGGGGTGAAGCCAGCCCCGGGCGCGGGCGTGAGGCCGGCTCCGGGCGCGAGGTAACCCGCGTCGGGCCGTGGCGTCCGGCCGCCGCCCTGGTACCCGTCCGGCTGGCCCTGGTAGGCGGCCGGCTGACCCTGATAGGCGGCCGGCTGACCCTGGTAGGCGTCTGGCTGGCCCTGGTAGCCGGGTGACTGCTGGTACTGCGGCGGGGGCTGCTGCTGCGGCTGTCCCGGGTAGCCCGATGGCTGCTGTCCTTGGTATCCCGGCCCGAAGGGCGGGGACGGCGGTGCCGGCTGGGCGGGCAGCTGTCCTGGCTCTAGGCGGATCACCGGGCCTTCGGCGGCGTCGCCCAGGCGGACCACGCACAGGCTGGTGATCTCCAGCCTGTTCATCCGGTCGATGCCGAGCCAGGTGCCGTTCGTGCTGCCGCGATCTTCAAGGACCCAGGTTCCGCCGTCCACGCGGAGCGCGGCATGGTTCCATGACACTCGTGAGTCGTCCAGCGGGATGTCCGCGTTAGGGTCACGCCCGATGCGGTACTCAGGCTTGGAGTTATCCAGGGTGAGGGCCGACTGCCTGGTTCTCACGTGCAGTGGTGCTGTCGCGTGCTGCGCGCCAAGTTGTGCTGCCAGCACGCCCTTATCTCCCGCTGGAGGCCAGCCGGAAGGCTCAGGTGCCATGTTTCCTCAGTCTAGGGGCGTGGGGCCGAAATCGGGAATCAGCGCAACTATAACTGTGATCGAGACGTTTTAGCATATGACTCTTCCCGGGCCCCATACTGGTTATGAGCGGCATACCGACGAGTTGGGACAGGACATGAGCACAGACGAGACTCAGCCCGCACGGCCACCGTCGGGGTTCCAGGGGCAGTACCAGCGGTCCGTTGAGCCCAAGACGGTGCCAGTCGAGCGGCCAGTTCCCTCGCCCGCCCCCCAGGGGCAGTCATCCTACGGTCGCCCGCCGTCCGGCCCCTCCTCGTCGGCCGAGCCGGGCTGGCCCGAGCCGCCACAGCAGTACGGGCCCACCCAGCAGTACGGGTCCAGCCAGCAGTACGGGTCCAGCCCGCAGCCCGGTTACGGCCCGCCGCCGGTGCCCGCCCGCCGGCGCCGCCGTCGCAGGCCCGTGATCATGTCCGTTCTCGCGGTGGTCGTGGTGCTCATCCTGTTCGTCATCGGCGACCGGGTCGCCAAGGCGGTGGCGGAGAACGACATCGCGGACCAGATCAAGTCGGCCGACTCCCAGATCAACCCGTCGGTGAACATCCCTGGCTTCCCGTTTCTTACTCAGGTTTTCATCGCCCACGACATCAACGAGATCGACATCAGCGCAAGCAACGTGCCGGCCGGCCCGATCACGATCACGAGCGTCAACGCCGTGGCCAAGGGCGTGCACGTCAACAGCTCGTTCAACGGCGGCGAGGTGGACAGCGTCACTGCCAACGTGTTTGTCGGCTTCGGCTCGGTGTCCAGCGCGCTGACCTCGCAGGGGCAGGGCATTGCCGGACTGACGCTGGCCTCGGCCGGGCCTGACAAGATCAAGGCCACCGTGAGCTTCGCCGGCGTCGCGGCCATCAGCGAGACCGGCACCGTGACCATGAAGGGGAACCAGGTCACGATCACCTTCCCCAGCGGCGGCGGCAGCGGCGGCATCGCCGGCGCGATCAGCAGCGCGCTCGGCTCCGGGGACGCACTGCCTAACCTCAGCTTCACCATCCCGAAGCTTCCCGCCGGACTACAGGTGGCGAGCTTCAACGTAACATCGCAGGGCATCATGGTGAACGCTGTCGCGCATAACACAACGCTGTCCGAATAAGCGCCAATGAGGGTTGTTCTGCCGTGTGACAAAGGCGCTGCTTGGCGCATCGCCTAAAAAGCAACCCTCAACATTCATCATTATGACTCCAGCGGCGATAATCCAAGGGTGACTAACGACAACGCCCAGGCCAGTTGCGTCTTCTGCCAGGTTGTTCGGGGCGCCGTGCCCGCGACGAGGATCCTTGAGACCGAGCGACTGCTCGCGTTCCTCGACCACCGGCCGGTGTTCCGCGGCCACACCTTGCTCGTCCCGAAAGAGCACCTGCGGCTGCTTTCTGACTTGCCTGCCGACCTGGCGGTCGAGTTCCTGACGACCACGCAGCGGCTCGAGCGCGCGATCGAGGACGGCCTCGGCGTGAGCGGATCGATGGTCCTCGTGAACAACGTGGTGAGCCAGTCCGTCTCGCACCTGCACCTGCACGTGATCCCCCGGGAGTTCAAGGATGGCCTGCGATTCTGGCTCGGCCCCCGCCACCCCTACACCGACTCAAGCCCGGCGGAGGCGTACGCGGAGAAGATCAGGGCCGCCCTCGACTAGTTTTTCCGGCCTGGCCGGGCCCAGAAGCGGCCGCAGGCGGAAGATCGAAGCGGGGAATCCCGAAAATTTCCCCCTCAGCTAGGCTTACTCACGTCACACTGGCCACAAGAGGTGGTGCCAGACACGACAGGCCCGGCCGAGGGGCCGAAAAATTCCGACAAATGCTGACATTCAGTACAAAACGGAAGAATCGGATCTCCTATCAGAACGCCTGGCGGTTGGCCCATAATTGGCAAGAGCGCAGCGTGCACATACTTCAGGAGTCGCCCGTGACGTCCGGCAAAAGGGCGAGCCGCCAAGGCCCGCCGGCGAACTCGTCGGTGCGGACCCTCATTCTCGGAATAGACCGCTCCGGCACCATCGTCCAGCATGACCGGACCGCCCCCGCGATCCTGGGCGCCGAGCTGCTCGGCATGCACCTCAGTGATATCACCACCGAGGCGCACGAGACGCGGCAAGGCACTGGTGACGCCGCCGGCGTCGGCAGCCTTAGGGAACTGGCCAAGGCCCGTGCCCGGTCGGCCACCAGGGACGGGGTCACGCAACTGCTCGAAGCGGTCAAGAACGAGCGGGAGAGCTCCGCCCTCCTGATGATCGCCACGACCCTGGCCCCGGCCTGCCAGGCGGTCGTCACGGTCAAGCCCATGCACGGGACGGCCGGGGAGACCTCCCTGGCCTCGCTGGTGCAACTGCAGATCCCCACGCCGAACGACGAGGAGTTCGTCGACCCCGGCGTCATGCGGAACATGCTGCTGCATGAGACCTTCCAGGGGATCGAGAACACGCTCGACTTCGCCGAGCTCGCCAGCCGGCTGATGGACAAGCTGGTCCCCCACTTCTGCACAGCCGGGGACCTGCTCGTGCTCGAGAGCCTCGTCGGCGACGATGAGTTCCCGACCCACGGCCCCACCGGCGGCCATCCGCTGCGCCGGCTCGCGGTCAAGCACAAGCAGGATGACCCGGCCTGGCAGGCCGCCTTCCCGAGCGGCGAGATCTTGCGCTACCCAGTGGGGTCGCCGTACTACCGGTGCCTCGAGGCGGGCAAGCCGGTGCTCGAGTCATACATCTCGGCCGATGAGGCACGGCGGCTGTCCAAGCAGTGGCGGCGCAAGCCGGTGGCCAAGCTGCTCGGCGGGGCCTCCATGCTGGTGCTGCCGCTGATCGCGAAGGACACCACCCTCGGGTTCTTTGTCTGTACCAGGGAGCCGGGCACTCACCGGTTCACCCAGTACGACATGGATATCGGCACTCAGTTCGCCGCCCGGGCCGCGGTGTTCATCGACGCCGCCAGGCAGTACAACCGCGAGCACGCGACCGCGCTGACCCTGCAGCGGTCGATGCTCCCCAGGGACCTGACCTACCCGTCTTCCGTCGAGGTGAAGCACCGGTACCTGCCTGGCTCAGAGCTAGTCGAGGTCGGCGGGGACTGGTATGAGTCGATCAGCCTGCCTGGCGGCCGGGTCGCCCTGGTCATCGGGGACGTGGCCGGGCATGGTGTGCGCGCGGCGGTCACCATGGGCCGGCTGCGCACCGCCATCCAGACGCTGGCAATGCTCGAGCTGCCTCCGGCCGAGAGCCTGCAGCAGCTCGATGAGCTAATGGTCCGCATGCTCGGCCGAGCCGAACCGCACTTCGCGACCTGCTCGTACGCCGTGTACGACGCGGTCACGGGCGAGATGGAGATCGCCAGCGCGGGACACCTGCCACCCCTGCTCGTCCGCCCGGACGGCACCAACGAGTTGCTCGAGGTTCCACCGTCGCCGCCGCTCGGCGTCGGCATGGCGACTGAGCTGCCCGACGAGGGCTACGAGACAGCCCGGATTCAAGTCGACGACGGCAGCCTCCTGGTGCTCTACACCGATGGCCTCGTCGAGGACCGTGAGAAGGACATCCAGGTCGGGCTGGACTGGCTGATGGAGACGTTCGGCCCGGGCACCCCGCAGCAACCGCTCGAGGACCTGTGCAAGTCCGCGCTGCGCGAGGTCTACGAGGTCCACCAGCGCGACGACATTGCCGTCCTGATCGCGAAGCTCCACCGGATCCCCGAGGACAATCGGATGATCTGGCAGCTGCCGCCGGAGGAGACGTCGGTGCGGCAGGCCCGGACGCTGATCCGCGACCCGATGAAGCGCTGGGGCCTTGAGGACTACCTGCCGATTACCGAGCTGCTGGTCTCCGAGCTGGTGACCAACGCCATCAGGTACGGCTGCAAGGGCGAGTTCAGCTTCGGGGCCGAGATCGAGTTCCGGCTTATCCTCGAGGGCGGGCTTATCTGCGAGGTCTACGACCCCTCTCCCGCCCTGCCGCGGGTGCTGCAGGTCGACAGGGACGCCGAGAACGGTCGCGGGCTGCACGTCGTCTCGCAGCTCTCGCACCGCTGGGGGTCACGCCGGACGCCAGGGGGCAAGGTGGTCTGGTGCGAGCAGACCGTGCCCGAGGAAATCCTCGACGCCGCCAGCGCGGTACCGGTCACCGCGCAGGTCAACGCCCCCCTCAATGTGATCGAGTCACTGGAGATCGACCTCGAGGCGACCGGCCCGATGCCCATCCTTGAGGACACCGGGCCGATGCCCGTGATCAACTGAGGTGTGTACCCCTATTCGACGGTGACGCTCTTGGCGAGGTTGCGGGGCTTGTCGATGTCGCGGCCGAGCTTGGCGGCGGCGTAGTAAGCGAAGAGTTGCAGCGGGATGTTGAGCAGGATGGGCTCAAGCTCCGGCTCGGCCTGCGGCACCCGGATGACCGCGTCGGCGATGCCGTCCGGCAAGTCCGCGACGCTGGTCAGCGCGATGACGGGCCCGCCGCGCGCCTTGATCTGCTCGATCGTCGAGATGTTCTTCGCGACGAGGTCGTCCGATGGGATGATCACCACGCTTGGCATCTCCGGGCTGATCAGCGCGAGCGGGCCGTGCTTCAGCTCGCCCGCCTGGTAGGCCTCGGCGTGCACGTAGGAGATCTCCTTGAGCTTCTGCGCACCCTCGCGAGCCACCGGCCAGGCCCGAACACGGCCGATGAAGAACATGTGGTCGGCGGCGGCGTGCCGGTCGGCGACCGCCTCGATCTCCGCCTGGCGGGCCAGGATCTCCGACACCTGGGCTGGAAGGTTGCGCAGCCCGTTGAGTATCCGGTCGCCGGTTGCCGACGACAGGTCGCGTACCCGTCCGATGAGCAGGCCGAGCAGCGCGAAATTGACCGCCATGTTGGTCAGCGCCTTGGTGGAGGCGACCGCGACCTCAGGCCCCGCGTGCAGCAGCATGCCGTGGCCCGCCTCTCGCGCAATCGAGCTGCCGACGACGTTGACGGCCCCGATCACCTGGCCGCCCTTGCGCTTGAGCTCCTGGACCGCCATCAGCGTGTCGCTGGTCTCGCCGGACTGGCTGACCGCCACGTACAGGGTGTTGGGATCCACGACCGGCGACCGGTAGCGGAACTCGCTGGCCGGCTCGGCGTCAGCCGGGATGCGCGCGAGCTCCTCGATGATCCCGGCCCCCATCTGCCCGGCGTAGTAGGCCGAGCCGCAGCCGAGGAACTTGACCTGCCGGATGGAGCGCAGCTCGCGCGCATCGCAGTTGATGCCACCGAGGTGGGCGGTCGAGAACCGCTCGTCCAGGCGGCCGCGTAGTGCCCGCCTGATCGCCTCAGGCTGCTCGTGGATCTCCTTGCTCATGTAGTCCGCGTAAGGGCCGAGCTCATAGTCGTCGGCATCGGCGTCCACCATGGTTGGCGTCTTCGGCACCGCGAGCAGTCCGGTGCTGCTCAGCGCCCGGGTTTGGTAGTCGCCTGGCCGCAGCGTGGCGACCTCGCCGTCCTCCAGGTAGACGACCTGCCGGGTGTAGCGGACGAGGGCGGCGACGTCAGAGGCAACGAACATCTCGTTCTCGCCCACGCCCAGGACGACGGGGCTGCCGTTGCGCGCGACGATGAGCTGATCGGGGTTCTTGGTGTCCATGACGACGAGCCCGTAGGCGCCCTCGATGCGCCCCAGCGTGCGGCAGACGGCTTCCTCCAGCGAGACCTGCCCGTCCGCGGCGAACTCGGCGGCGATCATGTGCGCCGCCGTTTCCGTGTCGGTGTCGCTGATCAAGGTGACGCCAGCGGCGGTCAGCTCGTCACGGAGCTCCTCGGCGTTCTCGAAGATCCCGTTGTGCACGACCGCGATCCGCCCGGCGGTGTCCGTGTGCGGATGGGCGTTGGCCTCGTTCGGCTCACCGTGAGTCGCCCACCGCGTGTGCCCGATTCCGGTCGTCGCCTTGGCCGTCTGGGGGAGCTTTGACCGCAGGTCCATCACCCGGCCAGGTGTCTTCGTCACCTGCAGGCGGCCCCGATGGACCACCGCCAGCCCGGCGCTGTCATAGCCGCGGTACTCCAGCCGGTGCAGTCCCTCGATAAGGACCGGCGTGGCGTCCCTCTTCCCAACGTAACCAACGATCCCGCACACGACAGTTGTGCCTCCTGTCAGCCGTTCAGCCGTAGACGATGCGCCGTAGCTGGCGCTCGGACAGTTTTCGGGCCCCAAACCTGCGGGTACCCATCTCGGCCGCGATCCGCGGCCAGATCTCGTCGTTCTTCCAGTGCACCGCGTGCATCTCGGCGTGCCGCCGCCGGACGAAGTCCTCGACACTCTCGGCGAAGTACGCGGTGATGTCCGCGACGACCCGGGCAGCGGTCGCCTCGGGCAGCCCGGTCGAGGCTGCCACGTGACGCACGAGGTCCGGCGGGAAGCGGTCGTCCGTCTTCTCGTTATCTGTCATGGGCCAATCCGATGATGCCCGCTGCCTACTCGGTCAAGCAGTGATCCCGGTCAAACCGATAGTGCCATCACCGACCTACTAGAGCAAATCCGTGCCCGGAAACGGGCAGGAAATCGGCCGATCGGCGTTTGTATACCCTCTGGACTCGCTCTAACCCGTGCCGACCGGGGTCGCGGCGCGCCCAGGAGCCGGGCACCTGGACGCGGCCGAGCGTCAGCCGGAGTAGTAGACGGCCGCCAGGACCGCGCCTAGCCACGCGAGGACCATGGCCGCGGACCATGCCTCGGACGGCCGGACGTGGGAGGCGACCAGGACAGCGGCCGCCTCCGCTATCCACAGCAAGACGAACGCCAGCGCGGCCGGGCCGACCCGGCTTGAGCCGCCGCGAGAAGACGAGGCGCGGCTGAAGCTGGCCCGACTGACGGCCACGGCGCCAGGCAGCGTGTAGACCGCCGCGGGGGCCAGGACGAACAGCCGGTACTCGGGGGCCAGGTGCCCAGCCGCGATGGCCACGCACAAGGCCACCATGGTCGCGAACACGAGCCAGGCCGAGACCCGGGCGGCCCAGACCCAGAGCCTGGCGCCGCCAGCGCCGCCCGGCTCAGCCCGGGCCGCTGGTGCGGGCGGGCCGCCTACCGCTGGACTGACTGGTCGCGGGCCGGCCAGCGCGCAGCCTGGCCGGGCCGGGCCCGCAAGCACGGTGGCCGTCGCCACCGCCGACGACGCGGCCGCTGGGTCAACGGGGACCGCTGCCTGGTAGTAGCCCGGGGGGAGCTCGCGCGTGCGCGGCAGCCTCGCCGTCGCTGCGCTGCCACTTGCACCGGGCGACAGGCCCGGGCCGATTCCCTGGCCCACCGCCGCCAGGGAGTCACCGGTCCCCGCCGCCTGCGGGCCGGCCGCAACGGCCCTGAGCTCTTCCGCCACGTCGCGCGCGCTCGCCGGGCGGGCCTTCTGGTCCTTGCTCAGCAGCTCGCTGATGAGGCGGCCGAGCCGCGGCGGAACCAGGTGCTCACCCCCCGGTGGCAGCACCTGCTCCCGCAGGTGAGCCTGCCGCACCGCCATCTCGTCTTGCAGTACGGAGAACGGCGGCCGCCCGGTCAGCATCTCGTGCAGGACGCAGCCAAGCGCGTACAGGTCGGTGCTGGCGGTGGCCTCCTCCCCCAGCCAGGCCTCGGGTGCGAGGTAGGCCCAGGTGCCCAGCCGGGTGCCGGCGTGCGTGATCGACGCTGAGCCGAGGCTCTTGGCCACCCCGAAGTCACACACCTTGAGCTGCCCGTCGCGGGCCAGGAACAGGTTGGCTGGCTTAATGTCGCGATGCAGGATGCCGCTGTCGTGGAGGTAGGCCAGGGCATCGGCGGCCTGGATCGCCAGGCTCACGGCCCGGTCGGCCGGCAGGCCGCCGCGACTCGCGCCCAGCAGCGCGTGCAGGTCCTCGCCGTCGAGGAACTCCATCACGATGAACGGCAGGCCGTCGTGCTCCCCGTAGTCGTACACCTCGGTGATTCCCGGGTGCCGCAGGGACGCCTGGTACTGCCCCTCCCGGCGGAAGCGCTCCCAGGAAACCGGATCGAGCCGAAGCTCGGGTGCCATCAGCTTGACCGCGACATCACGCTTCAGCAGCAGGTCGGTGGCCTGCCAGACCGTGCCCATCCCGCCGGTGCCCAGGCGCCGGTCGAGCCGGTACCGGCCGAGCAGGACCGCCGGTTCGCCCGCATCCATCAGGACGTGGCTTCCGAGGCGGCCAGCCGGGCCGCCGGGTGCGCCCACAAGTCAGCGCCCGCGTCAACGTATGGGTAGTTGGAGTAACCGGTCGTCGTGTCATGCTCGCAGAAAACGGAGACGGTCGACGTCTCCCGCAGGGTCACGGCCGCCGTCTCGGCGATGACATCCGCCATCGTCGCGCTGCCCGTCTCCCCGACAAAGGCACTCTGCTCATCCCAGGGATCCTTGCTGCTCTCCCCGATGACGCATCGCGCGTAGTCGGAGCCCCCGACGTTCACGATCGTCTCCTCGGCCTGCAAGACCCAGTGCCCAGCCGGAACACGCAAGTGCAGGATCGGCGTCCAGACGCCGCCGATCCCGCCCAGGGTGGCGCCATTGTCGGGATGCCCGCTCGGCGCGAGCTGCACGAAGAGGTCGGCAGGCGGCGGGGGCGTGCGGGCCGGCTTGACGGGCGCGGCCACGGGGGCCTTCGCGTGCGACCCGAGGAACGCGGCGCCGGCGGCGCCGCCCACGCTCAAGACGGGCACGAGGCCAATCGCCGCGACTGCTAGCAACCTATTCATGGATGTCTTTCTTGAGGGATCCGGTACGAACAATGATGCGGCATCGGCCCGCTTCCCCGGCACCGACACGGGCGCCATGACGCTTTCGTGATGTAACCGGACTTTTCCGCCGCAGACCCGCATGATCGGGCCTGCCGGGCGCTCGAGCGGGGCACGCGGGAAGCCCTGTTGGAAGAACTCCATATTTTGTTAAGAAATGTTGTCTTTGTGTCTACGTTTGTGCGGCCGCGCCCGCTGGGCGGAACGCGATACCGGGCGAAGCGATCAGCGCGGCCCCGATCCCATCCATTGGCGGGCCAGAAGCGTATAGGGAATACGCACGCTGGATCATCGAGGAGATCGCACCGAAAGCCTGAAATAGCGGGAACTGAGCGACTATGGGCATCCGTTGTGTAGATGCCCGGGGGGGTGACTAACGGACCAGGAGGGTTGCCATCATGTCCTTTGACACCACCGCGCCGATTCCCGGCTGGCCGCCTGCCCAGCCGGTGCCGCCGCAGCCAGGAAGGCGCAGAACGCGCTTGTGGGCGCTGATCGCGGGTGGCGTTGCCCTGATCGGCCTTGCTGCCGGATTGCTGATCTGGCAGCCATGGAATCCGCCACCGAACCCGCCGACGGCCGTCAGCCTCTCGTCAACGACGGCCACCTCGGTACTCGTCTCCTGGAATCCGTCCAAGGGCGGGGCCTCGCCCGTCAAGTACGTCATTTTCCGTGACGGCACGCAGGTGGGCACGGTCTCGGCCGACAATGTGTCCTGGACAGACAATGGGCTGCAGCCGGGCAGCAAGCACCAGTACACGGTGGCCGCGGTCGGCGGAGGACAGCAGTCCGGGCAGACCAAGCCGGTCTCCGTGACGACGATTACCCCGCCTCCCGTCCAGGTCGCCGTGGCCAAGGCGACCTGGACCACCGTTCAGGTGCGCTGGTCGCCGTCACCGCAAGGCCCGGTGCCCAGCCAGTACCTGGTCTACAACGGGACCACGCAGGTGGCCACGCTCCCGGGGACAACGAGCTCTTACCAGTTCACCGGCCTGACGACCGGGCAGAACTATCAGGTCTCGGTGGCGGCGCGGTGGGGCAGCGTCACGTCAGCCCCGTCGACGTCCATCCAGGCACCGACCCTGGACGCGCCGCTGTCCGGGTCGGTCCCGCTCACCGTGAAGGTGACGAGCACGCCCGGCTCGGGTGCGAGCCTGACGGACGGCGAGCACTGGAGCGACACGTGGCAGTTCTCCGCGGACTGCGACTCGGCCCGCTGCACGCTGACCGACAGCGCCGAGTTCGCGGCGCCTAACCTGGCGGTCAAGCAGTTCACGCTCAAGCTGAACCCGTCCGGCGACGGGTACTCCGGATCCACGACGGCGAAGGTCACCAGCTGCGGCAGCGTCAACGTCACCAACACCATCAACATCAGCGTCTTTCCCAACTCGGGTGCGGTGTCGAACGGTGGATGGACCAAGTGGAACGGGAGCATGCAGCTGAGCTCGCCGTACACGACGGCCAGCAGCAGCACCTACTGCCCATCACAGAGCTGGAGCTTCGCCCTGGCCGGAAGCGGCTCGTAGCTTCCGTCCGCCATAGCCGGGCGTTAATCCGACCGCAGCACTCGCCTGGCGGCCATGTCTCGCAGGAAGCGAGCCGAGGCCGCCGGGCTGAGGGCGTGCATCCTCAGCTGCTCGAAGGCGCGGGTGTGGGCGGCCACGGCGGACGGGTCGTCGAGGCAGATCCCGCCACGGACGCCGGGAACATGGACCGCGCCGAGCGAGGGCACCCCGCCGACGTCGGCGATCGTCATCGGCCCGGTCGCGGCCACCTGAGTTCCCCTGGTCAGCGGGAGAACGTGGATCACGATGTGCCCGTCGTCGCTGGCGACCCGCGCGAGCCAGTCCAGTTGCCCGCGGGTAACCCTGGTCCCGCCGACTACGTTGAGCAGGGCCGCCTCGGCGATGACGACGGTGACGTCCGGGCGGCGGCCAAGCACGGCCCGCTGCCGGGCGAGGACGGCCGCGAGCCTCGAGTCTCGCGTCGCCTGCTCGGCCCCGTCGTCGGCCTGGCTCGCGGCGATGATCGCCTTGGCGTAGTCCTCGGTCTGCAGCAGGTCGGAGACCCGGTGCGCCTCGAAGATGGCGATGGCCGACGCCAGGGCCTCGATCGGCGCGAATTCCGCCATCCCGTCCGCGACGACCCCGCCGAACTCCTGCCACCAGCCCCTGGTCAGGCTGGGGGCGCTCAGGGCCAGGAGAGCCTGGGCGGCGCTGGTGTCCACGCCGTAATCCGCGAGCAGGATCCTCAGCTCTTCCGCTCGTATGCCCCGCTCGCCTGACTCGATCCGGCTGACCTTGGAACGGTCGCAGCCCAGCACGCGGGCCGCGTCGGCCAGGTCGTAGCCGACGGCCTCGCGGTACCGGCGCAACGCGGCGCCAGTGAGGCGGCGGCGGGCAGGCGGAGCTGCGCTCATGACGCCCCATCCCCTTCCTGTGGGACGTGATGCTGTGGATTCGGCGGTCTTTAAGATACGAACAAAGAGCTTGAACTGCAACACGTTTACCCGCATCCACGCGCGTGACCACAAGTCCGCAGCGAGACACGTAGAGGGTCGACGACTATAGTAGTACACCCATACGGGCACGAATTCGCCTCATCGCCGTGCGATCGCGGCGTCCGCCGGCGGGGCCGCCGCCAGCGTCGACCGGGCTACATCAGGTGGCGGGCTGAGCTGATGATCCGCTCGGCGGTGCGCCGGGTGACGTCCCACCGGGCGGCCAGCGCCACCGCCCGCGGCGTCCCGCCCGAGCGCAGCAGGCCCAGGACCTCATCAAGGCGCGGGTCACCCGCGTACGGGTGCGGCTTGGCCGGGGCACCGGGCGTCCCTGGCTTGTGCCCGCCGGCCTTGCCGGTCCGGCCGTCGGCGACCCCCCACACGGTCGACCGCCGCCACAGGGGCTGGGGCCGGCCGCGCGCGGTGGTCCCGTAGGCGTCCGGCTCGGGGAAGTAGCCAAGCCGCCGGTTGGAATGAATAACATTGCGGCCCTTATATCCCATAACGCGCGCGGCTTCGGTCGCGTCGACCAGGTCATTGGCCGCACCGCCCCGGTCGCCCTGGGTCAGCGCCTCGAGCTTGCCGCGCAGGTAGGCCTCGTGCCAGGCGGCCCACTCATCGGCGTACCAGAAGTCGGTCCGCCCGACCCGGCCAGCCTTCTCTGGGTGCCCGTTGCCGGCCCGGTTGCGGTACCAGCCCTCAAGCGTGGACCGCCCGATGCCCAGCGCGACCATGTCGGCCCGGCTGATGACCTTGCGCCCGTTGATGACCGTGATGAGCCTGCCCTCTCGCAACTGGTTGCCAGCAAAGAGCAAGTCGTATTATGCCGCCGGCCTGGGTCTAGTTGTAGCGCCCTGTGCACCCGGTCACGTAAGGAGCGTCACGCCGGCGGCCAGGAAGCCGTCGGCAGCGATCACGGTTGGGCAGAAAGTATTTGAAAATTCCACTACTATCCGTGAGCGAGACGCACAGACATGACCGCCGAAGTAACCCAGCCCCCCGTGCTTGGCCGCCTGGATGACGAGGCCTGCGCGCTGCTGTTCACCGGCGCAAGGACCGCGAACACCTGGGCGGACATCCCGGTCTCCGACGCGGAGCTCGCCTCGATCTGGGAGCTGGCCCGCTGGGCCCCGACCTCGGCGAACATCCAGCCGCTCCGGGTGCTCTTCGTGCGCCCAGGCGACGGCCGCAGCCGGCTGGTCGCGCACATGTCCGAGGGCAACAGGGCCAAGACGCAGGCCGCGCCGGCCATCGCCGTGCTGGCGGTCGACACCCGGTTCCACGAGCACATCCCCGTCGTCTGGCCGCACAAGCCGGAGCTGAAGGACGCCTTCGACGCCAATGAGGCGAGGCGCGCGAACGGCGGCAGGCTCAACGCCGCCCTGCAGGCCGGGTACTTCATCCTGGCCGTCCGCGCCCACGGCCTGGCAGCCGGGCCGATGACCGGCTTCGACGCGGCCGGGGTGGACGCGGAGTTCTTCCCTGACGGCCGCTACAAGTCGTTCATCGTGATGAACATCGGCCACCCCGGGGAGAACGCGTGGCTGCACCGCCTGCCGCGCCTTGACCACACCGACGTCATCAGCTGGGCCTAGGCTCGGCAACAGCCTCGCGATTGCGCAGGCTGGCCAGGTCGGCGGCGGCCCGGCCCGAGGCCCAGCCTTCCGCGTCGGTGACGCGGGAGGCGCGGCCCTTCTTCAGCCGGCCGCCGAAGAGGCCGTCCACCGCGTCGTCGACCGCCACCAGGCGGGCGGCGAGGAACGGGACGAGGTCGGTGCCCGCCCCGGCCGGGCCCGCGCCGCCGTCGCCTCCCGCGCTCTGCTCGGCCAGCGCCTCCTGCTCGGCCTGCGTGGCCGCCTCAGCCAGCCGCTCGCCGATCCTGATCGAGTACGACACGAGGAACGACTGGCGGAACGCCCGTGTCCGCGAGCGGCCGACCTGGTCCTTCTTACCGCCCGCCCGCATCATCGCGCTGTTCGCCTGCACGAGCAGCGAGGTGAACAGCAGCTCCACCGCCTCCAGGTCGGCGGGGAAGCCAACCACCGTGGCCAGGCCAACGTCCTGCGACCAGATGACACGGCACCGGTTGGCCTCGGCGACGGTGTTGAGCAGCGTCGTCTTCGGCCCCTCGTACGGGTTGTCGACGGCGACCCTGCGGCCTCCCGGCTCTTCCTTGTTCCCGGCTCGTACGGCCAGCAGGGCATGGTCGATGCTGTACTTCGCCATCAGCTCCTGCGCGCGGGCGGACAGCGCCTCCGCTTCCTGCTCGAATTCGGTCGACTCGGCCTTGGCCAGCAAGGCGCGGATCCGGCTCAGCATTCGCTCGTCGGCATCGTGGCCAGCCGCGGTGCTCGCCGCAGTGCCCGGCGTCGGGTGAGCAGGCCTGCCCGTTATGTCCCCTGGAATGGGGAGGAGGACCTCAAGCACCGGCAGGGTGGCCAGGACATGAAGGAGCTGGACCGCGATGGCGATCGGTGCGGTCGGGTCGGCCTCACCGACGGCGGCCCGCCAGGCACTGAGGTACTGGCCGTCGTCCGCGCCGGGCGCGGTCACGGCCAGCGCGGCGACCTGGGTGGCCCAGCGCGGGTCGACGGTCGCGGCGGCGTACCGGCGCATCTCGGCGACGATCATGTCGGCGGCCATCGCGGCGTGGGCGGCGGTCGCCGCCCGGCCGGCCTGCCTGGCCAGTTCGGCGGGCTGCCAGCCGTTCTTCCACGCCCCCGTCACGGTGAACTTCACGAGGTCGACCAGGGTGCGGCTGACGGCCCGTCCCCAGCCGGGAGCGCGCTCGGCGGTCAGCTGGTCGACGGCACGGTAGAAGCCAGCCTCGTCACCGGCCTCGACCGCTCGCCCCGCCGTCGCGATCAGGATGGCGATCTCCTCCGCCTGCGGCGGGCTGGCCCGGTCCCTGGCGGCGCGTTCCCGCTGGCGATCGTGGTCCTTCTTCTGCCGTCGCTGACGGCTTGCCTTCCCCACCGTGCCGCTCCCCGCGTGTCCGGTTGCCTCCGGCCGCCGCACCCAATCGCGCCGCTGGCGGCCGGCGTTCAAATGCAGAGATTACGTTGGCTGGGCGATCCCTTGCTGCCCGTTGCCCGACAGCGAGAAGTTCCAGTTGGAGGCGGGACAGTAAGAGCCGCTGCCGACGCTGGTGTAGGGCGTGCTGAGCACCGCCGTACCGGCCCAGCCGCCCCACGCCCCGTTGGATATCTGGCCCTGCTCCGGGGTGAGCGTGACCGTGATGGTGCCGCTCACCCCGACGGACGAGCACTCCGTCAGCTTGGCCTTCGTGAACGTCCCCGAGTACCCCGTTCCGTCGCCCACCAGGTCGACCTCAAAGGGGAAGTACTTGCCGCCGGCCGTGGGGATCTTCGCCTCGACGGTCATCGTGCACGCCTTGACCTCGCAGACGGGATCGAAGGCCCACGAGTAACTGTAGGGCGTTCCCACCGAGGCTCCCGTGGCGCCGCTGGGGATGTAGGTGGCCTTGACCTGGACCTGCACGCTGGAGCTCAACGGGGGCGAGAGGGTCGCCCCGACGACGAGGGCTGTCGGCCTTGACTTGCGGCCCCCCCACCGCGCGACCACGGAGTACTTGTAGCCGGATCCCGGCTGCTGACCCCCGTCGGTGTAGGAGGTGGTCGTTCCTGAGAGGGCCATGACCTCGCTCGACCCGTTGTAGATCGTGTAGCCGCTGGGGGTAGGGCCGAGCGGTGATGGCTTCCAGTGCAGCGTCGCCTGGCTGTAGTTGGCCGTCACCGACAGCCCGATGGGACTTGGCGCCAGGGTGGTCACCGTAGCGATCATCGAGGCACCGGACGTCTGCCCGCCGCCCACGGTCTGGACGGCGTACCGATGGGTGGTGCCGGGCGCGAGGCCGCGGTCGGTCCAGGACGTCTCGCTGGCCGGTATCTCACCCGCCTGCTTGCCGTCCCTCAGCACCACGTAGCGCACGGGCTTCGCGCCGCCGGTGGCCGCCGGCCAGGAGACGGTGACGGTCGTCGCGGTCTTCGACTGGGCCGAAACGGTCGCGGGAGCGTTGGGCGACGGGTTCCACGGAGCCCACACAAGCAGCCCGGCGACCAGGCCAGCCGCTACCATCCCACAGGCCGCGATGACAAGCCGCCTTGACGGCCTCGGCGGCCTGCGCCGCCTGGGCGCGAGCGGCAACGACGAGGCCGGCGGGGCCGGGAACACCGGGCTGCCGCTCACGTCCCAGCGGGCCGGCGGCGCCACGAGCTCGCCGGCGCCGGGAGCGGGCCACGGCTCCACCGCCTCGGCGGCAACGCTGTCGGGATCAGGGACAGACGCGGGCGCGTCGAAGGACATCGGGTGACCTTTCTATTCAGTCGCCCCCCAGGCATCTCAGCCCCGACTGAGCCGAACAGAAGTGAGGAACACCCTACAACCTAGCCAACAGGCGTGCATGCCAGTAAACCGCCCAAACCGTCCGTTCCCGCAACCAGGTGTGGCCAGCTGGTGGCATGGCGTGCGCAGCCAGCGGGTAGCGGTGGCCTGGGCCCATGGTGAGAAGGGTAGGTTGACTGCATGGAGGAGAATCGTGCCCGGCGCGTCGCCGACGCTCTGCGGGACCGCGGCATTGACGCGCACCTGGAGAACGCGGGGATCGACGTCTACGGAGTTCGCGTCGTGCTCGGCGGCGGGCGCGAGGCGATCTGGGGCAACGAGGGCACGACGTCCCTGGCGGCCGAGGTCATGCTCGACGGTGACCTCGTCGGCTTCATCCCTGAGATCCCCGGCTCTGCCGCCTTCGACGAGGCGCAGGTCGTGGACGCCATCGCGCGGGCCGACTACCAAGAGCCTGAGGGCAGGGAAATGCCCGAGGCCCCGCCGCCCGCCCAGCCGCTGATGCGGGAGGGCGGGCTGTTCCGGCGATTCCTCGGCGGCTTCCGCGAAGGCTCGGAGTTACCCCGATACCCGGTTACCCGGCAGGAGACGGGGCCTGGCCCGCGCGCTAGTCAGCCTGGCTGGCGACGACGGAGGCCACGTAGGCGAGGGCCACCTCGGGGTCCATGAGGAAGCCGTGGATGGTCTCGGGGTGCGGGAAGAGGTTGCCGAACCGGGTGGCGATCTCCTGGTACTGCGACGCGGCCCCGAGGACCTGCTGCGCGTGGTCGGGCAGGGGGTTAAGCAGCGCGTCCGTGAGCGTCGTGGAGTGCTGGGCCCGGGTGTGCCAGAACGTCTCGAAGGTCTCCTGCATCCACGCCGGGTCGAACGGCTTGTCGCCGCGGTCCAGGATGGCCTTCAGGTAGGTGTGGGCGCAGTGGGCCGCGTTGTTGGCGCCCTGCCCGGCGATCGGGTCGTTGACCACGACGACGTCAGCCATGCCGAAGACGTACGTGCCCGGCTCCATCTCCGCGTACGGGCGCCGGATGGTGCCGGTGAACGCGCCGGACAGCGACGCTCGCGCGTCGGTCGGCTCGCAGTCGCGGTACAGCTCGGCTTCCCAGGGCATGTGCTCGGTCAGCAGGTAGCGAAGCCGGCGCAGGTGCTCGGCCGGGCTCGGACGGTCGCTGAAGACGTCGAAGGGGCCGCCGGGGATCGCCTCCACCAGCGCGATGCGGCACGGTCCTGACATCGTTATGGCGGGCATGGTGAACAGCTCGGTGACCCCGGGCGCGACGTTGATGCGCATCGCGACGTCGGGGAACTCCGGCGCTTCCGCCATGCCGTTCAGGTAGATCGCGGACAGGCTGCGGCCGGGGACCTCGTACTTGGACCTGACCGGGTCACGGTCGAACAGCTCGACGACCTCGCCCTTGCCCGCGGCGATGACGGTCAGGTCGTACATCGGCGCCAGCCCGACGAGGTCAGAGGTCATCACCGGGTGGTAGATGACCCGGCCGCCGCGGCTCTCGAACAGCTCGAGCCACGTCGGCATCTTCAGGCGCTGGTCCACCGACATCGCGTAAGGATCCCAGGGGCCGCAGAAGTGGAATGCCCGCATTCCCGGCGCTGGCGCCAGCGAGATCCCGACGGCGGGGATGTGCGGAGCCTCGTCCTCCCACAGGTTCAGACCGTATTCCCGCTCGAGGCGCAGGGCCGGGTCGAACATCACCTGCGTCGACGTGGGCCACCCGCCGCGGATCTCCTCGGGGGTGCGGGCCGACATCACCGTCACGTCGTAGCCCTCGGCCTGCAGCGAGAGAGCGAGCTGAAGACCGGACTGGCCGGCCCCGACGATCAGGATCTTACGCACGTCAACTCCTAGTCGATTGGTGTGAAGGGTTCTCAGCGGTGTTCAGGACAGGTGTCAGGGCACGACGGCGGCCGCGGTCTTGTCCATCGTGTTGGTCAGGCTGGTGAGCAGCGTCCTGACGACCGACTTGCGGTCCCGCGCGTCACAGGTGACGAGCGGCACCGTGTCCGCGATGCCAAGCGCCTCGCGCACCTGGCCGAGCGGATGGGTCTGCACGCCATCGAACAGGTTCACAGCCACGACGAACGGCACGTCGGAGTCGTTCTCGAAGTAGTTGACCGCGGGGAAGGACGCGTCAAGACGGCGAGTATCGACGAGCACGACGGCGCTGCTCGCCCCGCGGCACAGGTCGTCCCACATGGGCCAGAACCGCGGCTGGCCGGGCGTGCCGAACAGGTAAAGGATCAGGTCCCACGCCAGCGTGATGCGCCCGAAGTCCATCGCCACGGTCGTGGTCATCTTCCCGCCCGCGCCGGTCAGCGGGTCGACGGTCTTGCTCGCCTCCGTCATCCACGCTTCCGTGTTGACTGGCGGTATCTCCGACACGGTGCCCACGAGCGTGGTCTTCCCCACGCCGAAACCGCCCGCGACGACGAGCTTGGCCGACGAGATCCCCGTCGGCATGTGGCTAGGCGTACTTGCGGAGGCCATCGATCACTCTCTTCAGCAGCCGCTGGTCGTAGGGTGAGACGTACACGTCCTCATTGACCTGCACCTTCTCGGCCGCGGCTAGGTCCTCGAGCAGGACGCGGGTCACGCCGAGCGACACGCCGCAGTGGGCCGACAACTCGGCGACCGACTGCGCGCCCGTCGACGCTCGCTCATAGAGCCTGCGGGCCTCAGGCGACAGCCGGGCCGCGGCCGCCGGGTCGTACCACGCCGCCGACACGAGCGTGTGCACGTACAGGTTGTGCCGGGTCTGGGTCCGTCCGCCGGTGAGCACGTAAGGACGGACCCAGGGGTTCGCGCTCACAGCTGCGGCCTTCGGCTCATCGCGTTCATCCGGCGCAGGTCATCGCGCAACTGGGGCGTCAGCACGTGCCCGACGGCGTCCACAAGCTGCGCCATCTGATGGGCTACCACCCCCAGGTTCGCCCCCTCCCTGACCAGCACCGCGAACCCCGCGAGGTTGCCGATCCCCATGAAGAGGAAGTGGCCGCTCGGAAACTTCAGCATCAGCTGGTCACAGCCCGCCTCGCCCACCTTGTCGGCGATGTTGTGGCCGAGGCTGATGATCCCGCTGGTCATGGCGGCGAGCGGGTCGGCCAGGTCCGGCGACATGCCACCCGCCGTGATCAGCGGCAGGCCGTCGGAGGACACAATCAGCGCGTGCCTGACGCCAGGCGTCGACGTGGCAAAGTTGTCGAGCAGCCAGCCGAAGTCCTTCGGGTCCCGCGGGACCACGGGGGTTGTCATCACGGCGCCGTTCCTTTCCCAGTCGATTCCTGGCTGCCCAGGGTGAACGCGGCGATGTCGTCAGCGAAGGCCCGACGGGCAGCTGCCTGGACCTCGGGTGACAGCGGAGGCGGCGATGACTCGCCGTCCGCTCCGCCGTCCCGCCTTGGGCTGTCGCCGCGCAGGCTGGCGGGCATCCGGCGCGGGAGGCCGTCAGTCAGCCCGGGCTCGCCGGCGGCCTCCTCCGCCTGGTCGGCTCGCTCTCGCTCGGCTCGCCGGGGTGGCTCGGACCGCTCCGCCCGCCGTGGCGGCTTGCGCAGCTCGGGTGGCGTCGGCCTGCGCCGTGCCGCCTTCGAGAGCATCGTCACGCCTTCCACCGACGGCCGTGGCGCCGGGGCCGACGCGGCCCGGTCGAGCAGGTCCTCAGGGATCTCGCAGAGCAGATGGGCGGGCAGCGTGACCATGGCGGTAGTACCGCTGGCCGGGCTCAGGCGGCCGGAAAGCCGCACGCCGATCCCGTGCTTGCGCGCGATGCGGTGCACCACGGGGAACCCCGTGCGCAGCCCGGTCCGCTCGTCGATCTCGCGGACGGGGCCTTTCAGCATCGCGTTGATCCCCGTTACCGTGTCGGGCGCGATGCCGATGCCGGTGTCCTCCACCCGGAACAGGACGCTGCCGTCCCCCGTGAGGTGCGCGCTCACGGTGACCGCGCCGGGCGAGTACCGGGTGGCGTTGTCGAGCAGCGCCGCCATCAGCGACCCGACGTCGTCGGCGGCGTAGCCGAGCACGGCGAGCTCGACGACCTTGGCCACCGTCACCTGCGTGTAGCGCTCGATCGCGGACTGGGCCATCCTGATGACGTCAAGCAGTGACGTCACCGGGCCGGCCAGCTCGTCACCACCTCGGCCCGCGAGCGTCCGCAGGTCGCGGCTCGCGCTCCGCATCCGGGTGACCGCGTGGTCGATCCGGTAGAGCCGCTGAAGGCGGTCAGGATCGGCTTCGTCCGCCTCGAGCTCGTCGAGCGAGATGCGCAGCTGCTCGGCCAGGACGAGCAGGTGCAGGCCGAACTGCTCGCAGATGTCCGGCCACGCGCTCGGCGGCTGAGACGTCGCCCCGTCCGCCTCCTGCAGCGGAGTGAACGTGGCACCGCGCAGGTAGCCGGCTGCCTGGTCCGGCCCTGGATAGGGCACCGCCACTGAGCGGCCTTCCGCCGGTGAATAGCCTGGCCGCCCGCCAATGTCTGGCCGCTGGTACGCGTCGGGCGGGGAGTCGTCAGATCGGCTGATGCTCGGGTTGGCGTTACTGGTCTTCGGACGGCGCCTGCGCAGGCTCCACCGTGTCATAAGTTAGCGATCTTCCCGATCTGTAAGGCGAAATCGGACTTAGGACAGATTGGCACAATCCCAACCACGATCGCACCGATTTGCCCCACCAGGGAGCCGACCCCCAGAAGATCTGTTGCTAAACCAGCCTTATGTGCATCTATGTCCGACTTGCCGACTGGGTCGCAGCCACGACCAACGGGGAAGCACGCGCTCGACTCGGCTGCGGAGATCACGCCGCATGCGACCGCCATGCTTTCTGGTCAGGCCGCTGGCCCGCGCTGGCTAACACGGCACGCTTGATGGCCTGCCGCCCGGTCGCGCTGCTGGCGAGGTAACCGTAAGTGCCCTGGTCACGTAGCTCGGTCGCCGCGTCGGCCAGGGCGCCGTAGGCGGCGTAGGCGAAAGCGCCACCGACCGAGATCCGGCTGACGCCGGCCTCGGCGAGCTCGCTGACCGACGGCGTGCCCGCGAAGGCCAGCACGTTCACCGGGCGGCCGACGGACCCGACGACCTGCTTGATGTCGGCCAGGCGGGTCAGCCCGGGAGCGTAGAGGACGTCCGCTCCCGCGGCCTCGTAGGCCTGCAGCCTCGCGATCGTGTCGGCCAGGTCCTGGCGCCCGTACAGGTAGTTCTCCGCGCGCGCCGTGAGCACGAGGCGCGCGCCTTCGGCCCGCGCGGCCTGCGCGGCCGCCGCGACCCGCTCGGCCGCCAGCCCGATGGGGTAGATCGGCTCGTCCTCGTCCCCGGTGAAGTCCTCGATCGAGCCCCCCGCCAGGCCCGCCCGCAGGGCCAGGGCGATGGTCTCCCCTACCCCGGCCGGCTCGCCGGCGAAGCAGTTCTCCAGGTCGGCGGTGACGGGCAGGTCGGTGGCCGCGACGATGACGGCGGCATGCGCGAGGGCCTCGTCGCGGCTGACCGAGCCGTCGAGCCGGCCCAGCGACGCGGCGTGACCTGAGCTAGTCGTGGCGAGCGCACGGAAGCCCAGGGACGCGAGCACCCGGGCGCTTCCCTGGTCCCAGGGATTCGGCAGCAGCAGTGGCTCCCCCGGACGGTGCAGGTCAAGGAACGCGGCCGCCTTGTCCGTCTGGATCGTCATGCACCGACCGTACCGCGTGGTCCTTTTGGCCTACTACCTAAGGGCGTATCCGGGCCGCCGAAGACTGGCCTCGCGGAGGACGCTTCGGCCGGGACCCGGTCAGTAGGGTTCCAGGTATGACAGTGACTCAGGTGACGCGGCGTACGGGAGAGCCGCCGAGTTCCGTGCTTGCTGTGTCGACCGACGGGCTAACGAAGCGCTTTGGCGACCGCACCGTAGTGGATGGCGTGAACCTCGCCATCCCGAGGGGCTCGGTCTGCGGGTTCGTGGGCCCGAACGGGGCGGGCAAGACGACGACGATCAGGATGCTCCTTGGCCTCATTCGCCCTAGCTCAGGCGGCGGGTCGATCCTTGGCGGCAGCCTGACCGATCCCGCCAGCTACCTGCACAAGGTCGGTGCTCTCATTGAGTCGCCGGCGTTCTACCCGCAGCTGAGCGGACGGGACAACCTGAAGGCACTGGCGCGCCTGGGACGGATCCCGACCTCGGCCATTGACCCGGCCCTTGGGCGGACAGGGATGACGGACCGCGCGGGTGATAAGTACCGCTCGTACTCGCTGGGCATGAAGCAGCGGCTCGGCATCGCGGCGGCCCTGCTGCCAAGCCCCGAGTTGCTGATCCTGGACGAGCCGACCAACGGCCTTGATCCCGGGGGCATCGTCGAGATGCGGGGCCTGATCAGGTCGTTCGCCGACGACGGGATCACGGTCCTGGTGTCGAGTCACCTGATCTCGGAAATCGAGCAGGTCTGCGATCACGTCGTCATGATCCGCGGCGGCCGTCTTGTGCACCAGGGGCCGGTGGCCGAGCTCGCGGCCCGGCAGCGCCCGGACATCGTGGTGGCCCCCGAGCACGCCACCGACCTTGGCCAGCTGGCCCAGATCCTCGAGGTCGCCGGCCTGTCGGTGGCGGCCAGCCCGGCCGATGGCACGGCCACCGTCCCCGCCTCGGGTGTCAGCGCCGCCGACCTTAACCGGCTCGCCATGCGCGGCGGCATTACCCTGCGGCAGATCTCCGAGCGCACGCACAGCCTTGAGGACGTGTTCTTCCAGCTGACAGGCACCGACACGGCCATGAGCCCTGGCCAGGAGATGGGAGCGATCAGGTGATCGGCGCGTCATACCTCAGCGAGTGGGTCAAGCTGAAGCGCAAGACCCTGCTGCTGTCCACCTTCCTTGGCCTCGCCGCCGCGTCATCGCTGTTCGTCGTGCTGATCTTCAGCAACGCGCCCGCGCACGGCGGCGGCGGGCTGCCCTCGCTGCAGCAGCTGGCCCGGCCCAACGGCCTGGTCTTCGGCCTGACCCGCGCCACGTTCCTGCTCGGCGTAGTCGCGTTCGGCACCGCGGCCGCGCAGACCGCCAGCGAGTACAGCCTCGGCACGCTGCGCCAGCTCCTGGTCCGCCAGCCCCGCCGCATCACGCTGCTGGCCGGCAAGATGCTCGCCGTCATGACGTTCATGGTGCTCGCGACCGCGTTCGCCGCGGTCGTCGCTTTCATCGTCGCCAACGTCATGGCGCAGACGCGCGGCGTCTCGACCAGCGCATGGTTCACTAGCACCGGCTTCGGCGACCTGCTCAACGCACTGGGCAACATCGAGCTCGCCGTGATCGGCTACACCATCCTTGGCCTCGTGATCGGCCAGTTCCTGCGCTCGGCGGTGGCCGCCGTCATCGTGGGCTTCGCGTGGCTCCTCGTCATCGAGCAGTTCATCCTGACCCGCATCATTCCCAGCGCCGCACCGTGGCTGCCTGGGATCTCGCTGTCGACCATCGCCGGCGGCGGCAACTCGGACTTTGGCATCAGCTATAGCCATGGGCTGGTCGTCGCGGTGATCTACATCGTGGTGGCGACCGTGGCGGCCTCGATTACCTTCGCGCGCCGGGACGTGACCGCCTAGCCAGCTGCTCTCCCACCGCGGGGACGGGTGTCCGCAGGACGCCCGTCCCCTTCCCCGCGCCGCATCGGCACTGAAGTGGCCGGGGCTCAGGGACTCTGGTTAGAGGGCGCCACCTGACCGTCGCCGGGCCAGCGCGGTGGCCGCGGTCGGGCTCAGCGGCAGCGAGGGAAGCAGCAGGGCCTGGTAGGAGTGGTAAAGATCCGGCTTGCCTGGCCACATCGAGGTGGCGGGGGTCATGTCCGGGCCGAGCTCCTGCCACCAGCCGCCGCCTTCCCTGTCGAGGAAGTAGCGGTCGATCTCTCCCCACCATCGGGCCGAGGCCGCGGCGAAGCGCTCCTCGCCGGTACGCCGGTGCAGCGCGTCGGCCGCCAGGACGGCCTCGCAGGCCACCCAGTGCAGGCGCTGGGTGATGACCGGCTGGCCGTTGGCGCCGATGGTATAGATGAGGCCCGGGTGACCGTCTCGGCCCTCGGCATCGGCGACGGCCGTATCGAAGAGCGCGGTCGCTGCTTCCTTCAGCCAGGCCGGCGAGGATGCCTCGGCGGCCTCAAGGGTCAGCAGCAGCCGGGCCCATTCGAAGGAATGGCCCGGCGTGGTGCCATACGGCCGGAACTGATCGTCGGGACGATCAAGGTTGTATTCCTCCTGCGGCCGCCACTTTTGGTCGTAGTGCTCGGGTATCCGCCAGGAATGGGTCCTTGCGTGATCCATCAGGCGCGTGGCGATCGAGACGGCTCGTTCGTGCCAGACGCGGTTGCCGGTGACGTCGCAGGCGGCGAGGTAGGCCTCGACCGAGTGCATGTTGCTGTTGGCGCCGCGGTATGGCTCGACCTCGGTGAACTCAGCGTTCCAGGACTCCAGCGCGCAGCCTTCGGCATCGGACCAGAAGTGCTGATCGATGGCCGATTCCGCGGCCTCGAGGGCGGCTTCGGAACCGGGTATCCCCGCGGCGACCGCGCTGGCCGATGCCAGCAGGACGTGGGCGTGCGCGTAGTTGGCCTTGGTGGCGTCGGTGACCTGCCCGCTCGCGGCCACGCTGGAGAACCAGCCGCGGTTCACGGGGTCGGCGTAGCGGCTGGCGAGGGCGTCAAGCCCGGACGCCGCCAGCGCGTCCGCCCCGGCCACGCCCTGCAGGTGCGCGAGCGCGAAGACATAGGTCATCCGGGCATTGATGTACAGCGGGCACGGCTGGGCCTCGTCCACCTTGCCGTCGGCGCCGAGCCACCCGAACCCGCCGCGAGGCAACACGGCGCCCCGTCCGAAGGCGATCAGCCGGCTCAATTCGGTTCGGCGCCATGGTGCCGTCCCAGGCTCGCTCACTATCTTCCTTTCCTGGTCACAGTCGGGGCCGCCCAGCCTGGCTCGTCAACGAAGCCAGGCCGGGCCGCAGGGCAGCCTGCGTGCGCTATGGCGCTACCGGGGGCAGCTCGCCGGATCCGCGCGGCACGAGGCGGGTCGGGATGACGATGCGGCGCGATGGCTCGGAGTCGCCGTCCATCCGCTGGAACAGCAGTTCAGCGGCCTGCCGACCCAGCTCACCTGGGTCCTGGGCGACCACCGTCACGTGGAGGAGGTCGGCGAACTCGAAATCGTCGAAGCCGATCACGGCCAAGGCGATGTCCAGCGACGCGAGCGCGTGCAGCGCCAGCACGGATATTCGGTTGTTTCCGCAGATCAGCGCGGTCACCGCAGCTGGCCCTGACAGCATCCGCTCCAGGTCCGCCCGCACCTTGCCCGTGGTCGTCGACCCCATTGCGACCCAGGACTCCGCGACCGGCTCGCCCGCACTGGTCATCGCCTCGATGTATCCCCTGTGCCGTTCCTGAGCGGTAAAGATGTCGGGGTTGTCACCGAGGTACCCGATCCGGCGGTGGCCACCGGCGAGCAGGTGAGCGGTCGCCTGCCTTGAGCCTCCGACGTTGTCGGTGATCACGGTATCGGCGTCGATCCGTCCCGGCGGGCGGTCGGCGAAGACCACCGGGATTCCCGCCGTCATCTCGGGCAGCAGGTAGCTGTGGTCGGTGCTGGTCGGGACCACGATGAGCCCGTCGACGCGCCGCTCGCAAAATGCCAGCGCGAGCTTGCGCTCGGTCGCCGCATCCGCTTCGCTTGACCCGCTGAGCAGCAGCGACCCATGCGCGCGCATCACGTGTTCCATGCCGCGCGACAGTGCCGAGTAGAACGGGTCGCCGATGTCTTCCACGACGAACCCGACGGTCCCGGCCTGCCCGGTGCGCAGCATGCGCGCGCTGCCGTTGCGGAGGAACCCGAGCGCCTCGATCGCCTCCCGCACCCGCTGCTCGGTGTCCGGAGTGACGCTTGGCTCGCCGTTGACGACGCGTGAGACCGTCTTCAGGCTGACGCGGGCGGCGATCGCCACGTCCTTCATGGTGGGGCGCGAGCGCTCCATCAGGCTCCTCGGTGAATTCACGGATAGTAGCAACTAATAGTAGTAAGAGCCCGCCCGCCGACATGTCGTCAGCGGGCGGGCTCGTTGTCAGGCCGTCAGCCGGTCGTAACCGCGAAGATGTGCATCGCCGCGTTGGCGCTGACCGCGTTACTGATATTGGGGAAGGTGACCGAGGCCACCGTCTTGGACGAGTCGATCGGGACCGTGGTGGCGTACACGTACATCGTGATCGCCTGGTTCCCGCCGCCGTCGGCGTTGCGGTAGCTCATCGTGGCTACCGCGGTCTCGTTGGGCCCGGGACCCCCCGCCCAGTCGCTGGACGACAGGGTGCCGGTGGTTGACGTGCCATCGGTGTAGGTGATGGTGATCGGACCTGAGGTCCCGCCGTTGCCTGACGACTCGAGCACGCCGAGCTTGGTCGCTCCGCTCGCTCCGCTAACCAGCATCGTCTGCCCGGCGGCGAGGATGTTGTCATCCGTGCAGGACGCGGCGCTTGGCCAGGTGAACGTGAGGCCGTCGGCGCTGACGGAGCCGCCCGGCGTGAGCCCGGCTGCCGCCAGGGCCTGAGCCGAGTAGCTGTACCCGTCGCCGTCGAAGTTGGCGGCGCACGTGGTGTCGCCGTCGTTCGAGATGCCCACGTTGTCGTAGTAGTCGGCCGCGCTGGCGGTCGGCGTGATCTCGAGCTCTGGGCTGTCGGAGACGTCGCCCGAGTTGTCGACCACCATCACCGACGCCGGCGTGCCGGGCCAGACCGCGTACTGCCCGTTCGTCCCGCTCGGCGTCGGCACGGTGAAGGTGATCGCCGTGTCGCTCCAGCTGTCAACGGTGAACGATGCGCTGTTGCCGGGCGAGCCCCAGTTGGTCCCGTTGTCGCTGAAGGCCACGTAGCCGTTGCCCTGCGAGGAGCCGAAGCCCGAGCCGTTGATCGTCACCTGGTCGCCCGCCTTCGCACTTGTGGTGCTCAGCGAGGTGACCACCGGGCCGGTCATCGCCGCGGTGGAGGTGCCGATGGAGAAGATGTGCTCATTGCCGTTGCTCGTGCCGTCGGGCAGCGTGACACTGGTGAGCGTCTTGCTGGCGTCGACGGGGATCGCGGTGTAGAACACGTCGGTGCCCACGGACTGCTGGCCGCCGGTGCATCCCGGGCAGTTCCTGTAGCTCGTGGCCGCCGCGACCGTGTTGCCGTACGACGGCTTGCCGCTGCCGCCGTTCAGCGTCCAGTCGGACAGGCCCAGCCAGTAGGTGCCGGTGCTGCCGTCGGAGTAGTGCAGGGTGACGGGTCCGGAGACCGGGCCGTTGGTCGCGGAGCCGAGGAACGCCAGCGTCTGCGTCCCGGCCGCCGCGCTCACGGTGACCGTCTGCCCGTCGGGCATCGTGTTGTCGGGGAACCCATTGCTGGGCAGCGGCCACTGGAACTGGACGCCGTTCACCGTGACGTTCTGCCCGGCGTTGAACCCGTCGGCGGACAGGGCTTCGGCCGAGTAGCTGTACCCGCCGCCGTCGAAGTCGGCCGCGCCCTCGTCGCTACTGCTGGAGATGCCGACGTTGTTGAACGTCGATAGCAGGCTGCCGGTGGCAGCGACCAGAACGGTCTGGTCAAGCGACTGGGTCTGGCCCGTGCTTTCCGTGGTTAGCGTGACCGGCGCGGAGTAGAAGTTCTGCGTGGTGCCCGCGCCTGCGGTCACGGTCAGCTTGGTGCTGCCCGTGCCGTGCGGCGGAACCTCGATCGTGGCCGAGCTGGGCGAGATCGTGACCCCGGACGGCGCCGTGATCGCGACCTTGACCTTCTGCGGCTCGTTGGTGGCGTTGTTGGCGCCGATCGTGACCGTGCTGGAGTTACCCGGAGCGACCTGGGCGGTCTGGCTGGCCAGGTAGCCCACCGTGGCCGAGGTGCCCGCGGTGTCGGACGGCGGCGCGTCCTGCGGCGCGCTGCCCCAGCTGGTGGCCTTCGAGCTGAGCGTCCAGTCCAGGGTGGCGCCCTTGCTCAGGTCGCTGTAGGTCGTGGAGAGCTTCTGGTCCGGGCGGCCGTTGATCTGCAACGACTTAACGTAGTACTCGTTGTTGGCGTCGGGCGCGTTGATGGTGATCGTGCGTCCGTTGGACAGCGTGATCTGCGCGTGCGGGAACGCGGGGCTGTTCAGCAGCAGGGTGTCGTCGCCCGGGTTCTCCGGGTACAGGCCAAGCTCCTGCCAGAGGAACGAAGAGCTTTCCGCGCCGAGGTCGTCGTTGTTGTCGATCCCGCTCGGGCCGGGCAGGTAGACGGTGGTCTCGATGTTGTGCACCGCGGCCTGGGCCGCGGCCGGGTCGCCCGCGTAGTCGAGCGCGAACTGCTCGCCCAGGTCGAACTCGTTGGCGATCTCGTCGTACATGCCGTTGCCGTTCGGCTGCGACAGGTACGACTGCAGCGCCGGGTCGACCTTGGCGTTTCCGCCCAGCAGGTTGACGAGCGTCTGGTAGTCGTCCGGCGTGTCCCACAGGTACTCGTAGGCGTCGCCCTCGACGTAGTCGGGCTCGTTGCTCTGCTGCGTGGTCGGAACGATGCCCTGCTCGAACTGCCCGTTCTCGTACCGGGCGGTCAGCAGGTCATTGTTCGGGTCGAACACGTTCTCCCAGTTGTTGGCCCGGGCCTGCAGCATGGTCGCGTCCTTGCTGTCGCCCAGTTCGCGGGCGAAGCTCGATAGCGCGAAGTCCGCGTTGTCGTCCTCAAGCTGGGTGGCGATGACGCCGTGCGCGTTGCAGCACGGGTTGTACGTGCCGTCCTCGGGCAGGTAACCGTACTTCTGCTCGAGTCCCTCGCCGGGCCGCACGTCATTGGTCGTGGTGGCCTGGGTGAGCATGTCGGTCAGGGCCTGGCTGGTGTCGAAGTTGCGCCCGC